>Ga0070679_100000562_pt1 | contig 31539 bp, 33 predicted proteins | sample KBSC63BmetaG_FD_65652 | JGI IMG/M metagenome (GOLD analysis project Ga0070679, IMG submission 65652) | Corn rhizosphere microbial communities from Kellogg Biological Station, Michigan, USA - KBS C6-3B metaG | ecosystem: Host-associated > Plants > Roots > Rhizosphere | place: USA: Michigan... | reverse complement strand
CAACCACGTCGTCTCCGTTCGCGACGTGCTCGAGCCATTCAGGACGGAGATGCGGACGCTTGGGGCTAGCGCATGACTCGGGTGGACGACATCGCGCGGATCGTCCGCTCCAAGAACGCGGGCATCGGCCATGTGACGGTCGACCTGGTCTTTCCGGACCGTGAGGCGTACGAACGCGCGCGAACCCAGATCACCCCGGACCGGGCGGCGGCAGCCTACGGCCTCAGCGCGGCCGAGCTGACGGCCTTCGAGTACTTCGACGCCGGTCTTGCGATCAAGGTCACGCTGCCCCGCCAGGAGGTCGCGGGCGGCATGGGACTTGGCGAGACGGACCTCTATGGCAGCGGCCAGTACTTCCCGATCGCCGAACTCGAGCTGGAGTGAAGCGCGGAACCTAAGAAGCGCGCCCGGCAGGATTCGAACCTGCGACTTCTGCCTCCGGAGGGCAGCGCTCTATCCACTGAGCTACGGGCGCCGGCTCGGCCGAGTGTATGGCATGAATCTGGGCGTGTTCGGAAACCATGCGGGTCGTGCTCATCGCTGTGATCTCAGACACGCACCTGCCGCGCGGCAGTCGCCGCATCCCCGACGTATGCGTCCAGCACTGCGCGCGGGCTGACCTGATCCTGCACGCGGGCGACTTCGTTTCGCTGGAGGCGCTCGAGGAGATCGAGGCGCTTGGGCCGCCGCTCGCGGCGGTGCACGGGAACGTCGACTCCGAGCTGGTCCGCCGCCGGCTCCCGCTCGAGCGCACGGTCGACGCGGGCGGCCTCAAGATCGGCATGGTCCACGACGCGGGTCCGAGCCGGGGGCGGCTCGAGCGAATGAGAGCCGCCTTCCCGGGCGCCGCCGCGGTCGTATACGGGCATTCCCACATCCCGCACCACGAGCAATCGGACGGCTTCCAGCTCTTCAACCCGGGCAGCCCGACCGACCGCCGGCGCCAGCCGCGGCACACGATGGGCCTCGCGCGCGTGGATAACGGGCAGGTGTCGTTCGAGCTCATCGCGCTCGACTGACCCTCCACATAACCTGCCGCACCATGGACCTCGACGTGCTCTTCGTCGGCACCGCCGGCTCGGCGCCAACGGCCCGCCGCGGGTTGCCGGCCACGCTCGTGCGGCGCGGGGGCGACCGGCTGCTGTTCGATTGCGGCGAGGGCACGCAACGCCAGCTCCTTCGCTCGGTCGGCCTGCTCGAGCTCGAGGAGATCTTCATCAGCCACTTCCACGCGGACCACTTCCTCGGCCTGCCGGGGCTGCTCAAGACGTTTGGGCTACGCGGCCGTGAGCAGCCGCTCTCGATCTACGGCCCGCCCGGTCTCGCCGCCCTGTTCAAGGCGCTGCTGCCGGTGATGGGCCGCAATCCGTTCGAGGTCCGCATCCACGAGCTCGAGCCGAACGAGGAACTCGAGCGCGAGGACTACCTGATCGCCGCCTACCAGGTCGACCACCGGGTGGCCGCCTACGGCTACGCGCTGATCGAGGAGGAGCGGCCGGGGCGCTTCGACGAGTCACGCGCGCGCGAGCTGGGGGTGGAGCCGGGCCCCGACTTCGGCAGGCTCCAGCACGGCGAGGCCGTGGGCGACGTGACTCCCGACCAGGTGCTCGGCGAGCCTCGGGCCGGGCGCAAGGTGGTGATCACGGGCGACACCGCGCCGTGCGAGATGACCGGCGTGGTTGCGCATGGGGCGGACCTGCTCGTGCACGAGGCCACCTTCTCGATGGAGGAGGCAGCACGCGCCGAGGAAACCGGGCACTCAACCGCGCGGGGCGCCGCCGAGCTGGCCGCCGCAGCGGAGGTCAAGCTGCTCGCTCTCACGCACATCTCGCAGCGCTACGCGGGCCGCGAGCTGCGCGAGGAGGCGCGCGCCGTGTTCGAGAACACGATCGTGCCAAGAGACTTCGATCGCGTCGAAATTCCGTTCCCCGAGCGTGGCCCGGCGATCCACCACAAGGTGCAGTCGCCGGTCCACCGTCCACAGTCCGCAGAAGCGGTTGACGGCATAGAAAGTGAGTGCTAACTTACTTCCGCGATGGCGACCACCACCAGGACAAAGAAGCGAGAGCGCGGTCCTCGCATCAGCGCCGAGGAGCGCCGCGAGCTAGTGGTCGACGTCGCGGTTCCCGAGTTCGCGGGGCGCGGCTACCACGGAACACCCACTCAGGACATCGCCGACCGCGCCGGCATCTCACATGCGTACCTGTTCCGCCTCTTCCCGACCAAGGCCGACCTCTTCGTCGCGGTCACCGAGCGCTGCTTCCAGCGCGTGCAGGATTCATTCGCCGAAGCCGCCGCCGGCACCCAGCCGGGGGAGGAGCGCCTCCACGCGATGGGCGAGGCCTACATCGGACTGCTCGCCGACCGCGATCGCCTGCTCACCCAGCTCCAGGGGTACGCCGCCTGCGACGACCCCAAGGTGCGCAAGAGCGTCCAGCGCGGGTGGGAGGAGCTCTACAGCTTCGTCGCAACTGAGTCGGGCGCGCCGGCGGAGGAGATTCGCGACTTCTTCGCCATGGGCATGCTGCTGACCGTGGCGGAGGCCGTGCAGCTGTTCGACGCGGGCGACCAGTGGGCCGAGCGCCTCATTCCAGAGCACAAACGCTGACCCCTTTTTTCACCTCGAAAGTGAGTAAGCACACACTTACATCAAGGAGAAGCGAGTGAAAGCAAGAGCCAACAAAACCGGATGGACCTTCGCGATCGTGTCGACGGCGCTCTTCATGGTCGTGCTCGACAACCTCGTGGTCACGAACGCGCTGCCCAGCATCAAGCACGACCTCGGCGCCACGATCCAGCAGCTCGAGTGGACCGTGAACGCGTACACGCTGAGCTATGCCGTGCTGCTGCTCACCGGCGCGGCGCTCGGCGACCGCTTCGGCCGCCGCCGCATGTTCACCTTCGGCCTCAGCCTGTTCACGTTCGCCTCGGCGGCGGCGGCGCTCGCGCCGAGCACCTCGGCGCTGATCGCGGCGCGCGCCATCCAAGGCGTCGGCGCGGCGGTGGTCACACCGCTCACGCTCACCCTGCTTAGCGAGGCTGTGCCCACCGAGAAGCGCGGCCTCGCGATCGGCGCGTGGTCCGGCATCAGCGGACTCGCCGTCGCGCTCGGCCCCGTGGTGGGCGGCGCGGTCGTGACCGGCATCTCGTGGCACTGGATCTTCTGGCTCAACGTCCCGATCGGCCTGATCGCGGCTCCGCTCGCGATGCGCCGACTCGACGAGAGCTACGGCGAGAACAGCTCGCTCGACTTCCCGGGCGTCGGCCTCGCGAGCGCGGGCCTGCTCGGCGTGGTCTACGGAATCGTGCACGCCTCGTCCGCCGGCTGGACCGACATCACGGTCCTCGCGCCGGTCGCGATTGGCACGGCCTTCCTCGCCGCGTTCGTCACCTGGGAGCTGCGCACGCCGCAGCCGATGCTGCCGATGAGCTTCTTCCGCTCGCGCGCGTTCAGCACCACCAACGGCGTGTCGATCGCGATGTACTTCGGCACCTTCGGCTCCGTGTTCCTGCTGGCCCAGTTCTTCCAGATCGCGCAGGGATACTCGGCGCTCCAATCCGGCCTGCGGATCCTGCCGTGGACCGTCATGCCGATCTTCATCTCACCGCTCGCGGGCATCCTCTCCGACCGCATCGGCGGCCGCCCGCTGATGGCGCTCGGCCTGGCGCTCCAGGGCGCCGGTCTCGCATGGATGGCGACGATGACGAGCGCGACCGTGCCGTACATCGACCTCGTGCCCGGCTTCGTGATGGCCGGCGCCGGCATGGCGCTCGTGTTCGCGCCCGCGGCCAACACGGTGCTCGGCGCGGTCCGGCCCACCCAGGCCGGCCAGGCATCCGGTGCCACCAACGCGATCCGCGAGCTCGGCGGCGTCCTCGGCGTCAGCGTGCTCGCCACCGTGTTCTCCGCGCACGGCGGCTACGCCTCGCCACAGGACTATGTCGACGGTCTCATTCCCGCTGTCTGGGTCGGGGCTGCGGTTCTCTTCGCCGGGGCGTTCGTCGCGCTGCTGATTCCGGCGAAGCGTCCACAGTCCACCGTCCACAGCCCACAGGAAGTGGCGACCGCCTGAAAGACCGCCCTGCGGACGGTGGACCGCGGACGGTGGACGGGTCCGGCCGCATTGCTACTGTCCGCAGGGCAACTCCTTTAACCCGGTCCAGCGAGGCCAGGAAGGAACAGCGTGACTAGCGAGAAGGTCGTACTCGACCGCGAGGACATTCGCCGCACCCTCGTGCGGATCGCGCACGAGATCGTCGAGAAGACCGGCGGGGACAGGATCGCAATCGTCGGGATCCACCGGCGGGGAGCGGTCATCGCGTCGCGCGTTCACGAGCGCGTCGAGGAGCTGATCGGCGCACCGGTTCCGCTCGGCGACCTCGACATCTCCTTCTACCGCGACGACGTCGCCACGCGCGGTCCCGACCGCCAGCCGGTGGTGCTCGCCTCGCACATCGACTTCGCCTTGCAGGGCTGCACGGTCGTGCTCGTCGACGACGTGCTCTACACCGGGCGGACGGTGCGCGCGGCGATCGAGGCGCTGTTCGACTACGGCCGGCCCGAGCGCGTGCAGCTAGCGGTGCTCGCCGACCGCGGCCACCGCGAGCTTCCGATCCGCCCCGACTACGTGGGCAAGAACCTGCCGACCGCCCGCGACGAGCGCGTGAACGTGCGCGTGGACGAGGTCGACGGCATCGACGAAGTGACAATCAGCCAGCACGCCGAGGTGGCAGCGTGAATAGAAACCTGTTGTCCATAGACGACCTCTCGCGCGACGACATCGAGCGCATCCTGAGCCGCGCGCGCAGCTTCGCCGAGGTGTCCGGCCGCGAGATCAAGAAGGTGCCCACGCTGCGCGGCCGCACGGTCATCAACCTCTTCTACGAGTCCTCCACGCGCACCAGCTCGTCGTTCGAGTTGGCGGCCAAGCGGCTGTCAGCCGACCTCGTGAACATCAAGTCCGCGGGTTCGTCGGTGGACAAGGGCGAGTCGCTCAAGGACACGGTGCAGACGCTCTCGGCCTACGACCCGGCCGCGATCGTGATCCGCTCGCCGCACGCCGGCGCGGCCAACCTGGTCGCGCGCTGGACCACCGCCTCGGTCATCAACGCGGGCGACGGCAAGCATGAACATCCCACGCAGGCGCTGCTCGACCTCTACACGCTCAATCGCCGCCGCGGCTCGCTCGACGGCCTCAAGCTCTGGATCGTCGGCGACGTCCTGCACAGCCGAGTGGCGCGCTCGAACATCCTCGCCTTCACGCGCATGGGTTGCGAGATCACCCTGTGCGGGCCGCCCACGCTGATACCGCGCGAGATCGAGTCGCTCGGCTGCGAGGTCCGCTACACGCTCGAGGGCATCGAGCAGGCCGACGTGGTCTACGCGCTGCGCATGCAGCACGAGCGCATGACCGGCTCCTTCGTGCCGTCGCTGCGCGAGTACGCCGCGCGCTACCAGATCGACTCGCGCCGGCTCTCGCCACACCAGCTCCTGATGCACCCCGGCCCGGTCAACCGCGGAGTCGAGCTCAGCTCCGAGGTGATCGACTCGCCGCAGGCGCTGATCGTCGACCAGGTCGAGTCGGGGGTGGTCGTACGGATGGCGGTGCTCTACGAGCTCTTGGCAGGCGGTCCCGGCCGCGCGGCGGCGGGGGCCCTGGCGCCCGAGGGCGTCGAGACGGAGCCACAGCCCGCGTGAGCGCCGCACTGGATCGCGCCCCCGTCCCGCCCGGCAACCTGCTGATCCGCGGCGCGCACCTGATCGACCCGCGCGCCGGGCTCGACAGGATCGGCGACATCCTCGTCCGCGACGGCGAGATCGCCGAGATCGGCGAGCCGGGTGCGCTCGAGGCACCGGGCGGCGTCGAGGTAGTGGACGCGGAGGGCCTGCACGCGCTGCCCGCCTTCGTCGACCCGCACGTTCACCTGCGCACGCCCGGCCGAGAGGACGAGGAGGACATCGACTCCGGCACGCGCGCCGCCGCGGCCGGCGGATTCTGCGCGATCCTCGCGATGCCCAACACGGATCCGGTGGTGGACACGGCGTCGGTACTGAGCGCTCTGCGCCGCCGCGCGCGCGAGGAGGCCCGCGTGCCGGTGGGCTTCACAGCCGCGATCACGCGCGGGCAGGCGGGCGAGCAGCTCACCGAGATGGCGGAGCTCGCGTCGGAGGGCGCGGCCGGGTTCACCGACGACGGCCTGCCCGTGCGGTCGGCCGGCGTCCTGCGCCAGGCGCTCCAGTACCAGAAGCTCGCGGGCCGCACGATCGCGCTGCACGAGGAGGATCCGTCGCTGTCCGGCAAGGGCGTGATGCACGAGGGCGCGATCTCGGCGCAGCTTGGGCTGGCGGGCATCCCGGCCGTGAGCGAGTCCACGATGGTGGCCCGCGACGCCGCGCTGGCCGGCTACGAGGACGCCCGCATCCACATCCAGCACGTGTCGGCCCGGCACACCGTTGAGGTGATCGAGCGGGCCAAGGCCGCCGGCGTTCAGATCACGGCGGAGGCCACGCCTCACCACCTCACGCTCACCGACCAGGCCGTGATGAGCCTGGACAGCAACTTCAAGATGAACCCGCCGCTGCGCTCGGAGGACGACCGCCAAGCGCTGATCGAGGCGGTGCGAAGCGGTGTGCTCGACTGCATCGCCACCGACCACGCTCCTCACGCGCGCGAGGAGAAGGAGCAGCCGTTCGAGATGGCGCCCATGGGGGTCACCGGGCTCGAGACCGCGTTCGCCGCGCTCCACACCGATCTCGTGCTCCCCGGCTTGGTCGGACTCGACCTGCTGGCCGAGCGCATGACCGCGGGCGGCGAGCCGTTCGGCATCCCGGCGACGGTCCTGAAGGCCGGGGCGCCCGCCAACATCGTGCTGGTCGACCTCGCCGCCGAGTGGGAGGTGGGCGAGGCCGGCTACGAGAGCCGCTCCACCAACAGCTGCTTCGCGGGCCGGAGCTTCACCGGCCGCGTGCGGATGACGGTGGCCGGCGGGGCCGTCGCCTACCGCGAGCGCTCGTTCGCGATCGGAGCGGTATGACAGATCGCAGATCGCAGATCGCAGATGGCAGGGGCGGGGCCCCGGCGTATCTCCTGCTCGAGGACGGGACTCGTTTCGATGGTGATTCCGTCGGCGCGCCTGTTCCAGCCACCGGCGAGGTCGTCTTCAACACCTCGATGTCCGGTTACCAGGAGTCGGTCACCGACCCGAGCTACCACGGCCAGATCATCGTCTTCACCTACCCGCTGATCGGCAACTACGGCGTGTCCGAGGAGGCGATGGAGTCCGACCGCATCCACGCGCGCGCGGTGGTCATGCGCGAGGGTGTGAACCGCGAGGACGCGCCCGGCGCCGAGGGCGGCTGGCTCACCTGGCTCAGCGACTGCGGCATCCCCGCCATCAGCGGCGTGGACACCCGGGCCCTCGTGCTCCACATCCGGGACAAGGGCGCGATGCGCGGCGGCCTCTTCCCGGGCGACCTGCCCGAGTCCGAAGCCCGCGAGCGCGTGATGGCCGAGCCGCCGATGGCGGGCCAGGACCTGGCGCGCGAGGTCACGCCGGCCGAGCCGATCATCCTCGACCCCGACAACCCGGGCCCGCGCATCGTCGCGATCGACACCGGCATCAAGACCTCGATCGTGCGCAACCTGCGCGAGCGCGGAGCGCGCGTGGAGCTCCACCCGTGCAGCTCGAGCGCCGACGAGCTGCTTGCCCGCAAGCCGGACGCGGTCTTCCTCGCCAACGGTCCGGGCGATCCGGCGGCGCTCGATCACATCGTGGACACCGTCCGCCTGCTCGTGGGACGGACGCCGGTGTGGGGCATCTGCCTCGGCCACCAGCTGCTCTGCCGGGCGGTTGGGCTCGAGACCTTCAAGCTGCCGTTCGGCCACCGCGGCGCCAACCACCCGGTCAAGGATCTCGAGACCGGACGCATCGACATCACGAGCCAGAACCACGGGTTCGCGGTGCTCGGTCCCGAGGGCAGCCAGACGATCGACACCGACGACGCGATCCGCTGGGACACCGACTTCGGCCAGGCCGAGCTGAGCCTCCTGAACCTCTACGACAGGACCGTGGAAGGCCTGAATCTCCTGGACGTTCCGGGAAGCACGGTCCAGTACCACCCCGAAGCAGGCCCCGGCCCACACGACAGCCTGTATCTGTTCGACCGGTTCCTGGAGCGAGTGGGATGACACCCGATACCCGACACCCGACACCAGACACCCAGCGTGCCTAGACGCGATGACATAGAGCGCATCCTGGTCTTGGGCTCTGGCCCAATTGTCATCGGACAGGCGGCCGAGTTCGACTACTCCGGCGCGCAGGCGTGCAAGGTGCTGCTCGAGGAGGGCTACGAGGTGATCCTCGTCAACTCCAACCCGGCCACGATCATGACCGACCCGGAGTTCGCCACGGCCACCTACGTCGAGCCGCTCACGCCCGCGTCGGTCGCGCGTGTAATAGAGCGCGAGCGCCCGGACGCGCTGCTGCCCACGCTGGGCGGCGGTACCGCGCTCAACCTCGCGCGCGCCCTCAGCGAGGACGGCACGCTCGACCGATACGACGTGGAGCTGATCGGTGCCAACTACGACGCGATCCAGCGTGCCGAGGACCGCGAGCTGTTCCGCCAGACGATGGAGCGCGCCGGCCTGCGCGTGCCGCGCAGCGCGATCGTGCAGAACATGGCCGAGGCTGAGCGCGCGCTGCCCGAGATCGGGCTTCCGGCGATCCTGCGCCCGGGCTTCACGATGGGCGGCCAGGGCGGCGGCATCGCGCGCACCGAGTCCGAGTACCGCCAGCGCGTGGGCGAGGCTCTCGCCGCGAGCCCGATCGGCCAGGTGCTGGTCGAGGAATCGGTGATCGGGTGGGGCGAGTTCGAGCTCGAGGTGATGCGCGATTACCGCGACAACGTGGTGATCGTCTGCTCGATCGAGAACATCGACCCGATGGGCGTCCACACGGGCGACTCCGTCACGGTCGCGCCGCAGCAGACCCTCACCGACAAGCAGTACCAGGCACTGCGCGACCAGGCCATCCAGGTCATCCGCGCGGTCGGGGTCGAGACCGGCGGCTCGAACATCCAGTTCGCCGTCAACCCGGCCAGCGACGAGATCGTGGTGATCGAGATGAACCCGCGCGTGTCGCGGTCATCCGCGCTCGCCTCCAAGGCCACGGGCTTCCCGATCGCCAAGATCGCAGCGCGCCTGGCGGTCGGCTACGCGCTCGAGGAGATCGACAACGACATCACCCGCGTCACGCCCGCCAGCTTCGAGCCGACGATCGACTACGTCGTGGTCAAGTGGCCGCGCTTCGCGTTCGAGAAGTTCCCCGGCACGAGCGGCAGGCTCTCCACCCACATGCAGTCGGTCGGCGAGGCGATGGCGATCGGCCGCACCTTCAAGCAGGCGTTCATGAAGGCGATGCGCTCGCGCGAGACCGACGTCCGCGTGTGCATGCCGGACGACACCGACGAGCTGCTCGGCCGGCTCGAGCGCCCCTCGCACGACCGCTTCGAGCTGCTGTTCGAGGCCGTCCGCCGCGGCGTGAACGCTGAGGAGATTCAGAAGCGCACGATGATCGATCCCTGGTACGTGGCCGAGCTCGAGGCGCTCGCGAACGGTGAGGATCCGGAGGCCGGCCTGGCGCGCAGCTTCAAGTCGGTCGACACCTGTGCCGCCGAGTTCGCCGCAGCCACGCCCTACTACTACTCGGGCTACGAGCGCCCCGCGCCCGACGGCAGCGCCCGCCACGAGATCCGCCGCGGCGACCGCTCCTCGGTCGTGATCCTCGGCGCGGGCCCGAATCGCATCGGCCAGGGCATCGAGTTCGACTACTGCTGCGTTCACGCCGCGATGACCGTGCGCGAGCTGGGCCGCGACGCGGTGATGATCAACTGCAACCCGGAGACCGTCTCCACCGACTACGACACGAGTGACCGCCTGTACTTCGAGCCGCTCACGCTGGAGGACGTGCTTGGCGTGATCGAGGTCGAGAAGCCCGAGGGAGTGATCGTGCAGTTCGGCGGCCAGACGCCGCTCAAGCTGGCGCGCGGCCTCGTGGACGCGGGAGTGCCCCTGCTCGGCACGCCGGTCGACTCGATCGACCTCGCGGAGGACCGGCCGAGCTTCGGCGCGCTGATGAAGCAGCTCGGCCTGAAGAGCCCGCCGTACGCCACCGCCCGCGACGAGGACGGCGCGCTCGCGGCGGCCGAGGAGGTCGGCTACCCGCTGCTCGTCCGGCCGTCGTATGTGCTCGGCGGTCGCGCCATGGAGATCTGCTACTCGCCCGACCAGCTCACGGACTACCTCGAGCGCACCGAGCGCAACGGCGACGGCACGATCTACCTCGACCGCTTCCTCGAGAACGCGATCGAGATCGACGTGGACGCCCTCTGCGACGGCGAGGAGGTCGCGATCGGCGGCGTCATGCAGCACGTGGAGGAGGCCGGCATCCACTCGGGCGACTCCGCCTGCGTGATCCCGGCGCTCTCGCTCGGCCCGGAGATGCTCGCCCAGATCGAGGCTGCCACGGAGAAGCTCGCGCTCTCGCTCGGCGTGGTCGGCCTGATCAACATCCAGTACGCCGTCCACGGCGACGAGGAGCTGTACGTGATCGAGGCCAACCCGCGCGCCTCGCGCACGGTGCCCTTCGTGTCGAAGGCCGTGGGCGTGCCGCTCGCCAAGATGGCCTGCCGCCTGATGCTCGGCGAGAAGCTGCGCGACCTCGACCTGCAGCTGCCGCCGCCCGGCGATTCGACCGCCGGCCACGTCTCCGTCAAGGAGGCCGTGCTGCCGTTCGACCGCTTCCCCGGCGCCGACGCCCTGCTCGGCCCCGAGATGAAGTCCACCGGCGAGGTGATGGGGATCGCGGCCGACTACCCGACCGCCTTCGGCAAGGCGCAGGCAGCCGCCGGCGCGGAGCTGCCCACAACCGGCACCGTCTTCATCACGGTCACCGACAGCGACAAGCCGGCCGCAACCCAGCTCGCCGCCTCGCTGCACGACCTGGGCTTCGAGATCGTGGCCACCGGCGGCACCGCGCAGGCGATCCGCCGCATGGGCGTGCCGGTCGAGCGCCTCAAGAAGATCTCCGAGGGCTCGCCGAACGTGGTCGACCGGATCGAGTCCGGCGAGGTCGATCTCGTGATCAACACGCCCACCGGCTCGGGCGCCCGCAGCGACGGCTACGAGATCCGCCGCGCCGCCGTGGCTCGCGGCATCCCGTGCATCACCACGATGACCGGCGCCACCGCCGCCCAGCGCGCCATCCGGGCTCTGCGCAGCGGGGAGCCAGAGGTTCGCTCGCTCCAGGAGCTGCACGCCGACCGGCGGGAGGCCGGGAGGACCACCGCGTGACGCTCGCGCCGTTCGGCCGGCGGCTCGCGCCCGTTGTCGAGAACAGGAAGGTGGGGGCCTACAGCCTGCTGATCGCCGCCGACCCGGACGGCCCGGCGGACCCGCGGCCCGGGCAGTTCTACATGCTGGCCGCCGAGCAGGGCTGGGGAGCGGGGGAGGGCGAGCGCCCCTACCTGCCGCGTGCCTTCTCCTTCGCGCGCGCGCGCGAGGGACAGCTCTGGTTCCTGCTCGAGGACATCGGCCCGGGTACGCACCGCCTGGCGCAGCTCGAGCCGGGCGAGAACCTCTGGCTCACGGGCCCGCTTGGGATCGGCTTCGAGCCGCCCACCGGCCGCCCCATCCTGGTCGGCGGCGGCATCGGCACGGCGCCCTTGCTCTGCCTGCAGGACCAAATCGGTCCGGAGGCGCCGGTTCTGCTCGGCTTCCGAAGCGCCCCCCACGCCGAGGCCGCGAGCCTCTTCACCGGCGACCCGCAAGTCACCACCGACGACGGCTCGATCGGTCGCCAGGCACTTGTGACAGAGCTGCTCCGCGAAGAGCTCGACCGGCGGACGGCGGACGGCGGCCGGCCGACGATCTTCTCCTGCGGGCCGCCCCAGATGCTGGAAGCCGTGCGCGCCATGTGCGCCGAGCACGACATCCCGGCGCAGCTCGCACTCGAGTCCGGAATGGCCTGCGGCTTCGGCGCCTGCTTCGGCTGCGTCGTCCCCACCAAGAAGGGCTACATCAGGCTCTGCGTCGACGGACCCGTCCTGCCGGCGGACCAACTCGACACCGCACTCGCCCCTCACTGATGCTCGAGCTCTGCGGCATAGAGCTGCGCGGCCCGGTCCTGAACGGCTCCGGCACCTACGACGCCATCGCCGCGCGCCGCACGTTCGGCGACGACCTGCTCGAGCGCTTCCCGTTCGACTGCTTCGTTTCCAAGACGATCACACTCGCACCACGTCAGGGCAACCCGCCGCCGCGCCTCTGGGAGACGCCGGCGGGTCTCATCAACTCGATCGGCCTGCCCAATAAGGGGCTCGCGGGCTTCCTCGACGAGGACCTGCCAAAGCTGGCCGAGCTGCCGGTGCCGCTGTGCGTATCGGTGATGGGCTTCGACCACGAGGAGCTGAAGCAGCTCGTGTCCGCGGTGGGAGAGAGGGACGAGGTGTCCCTGATCGAGCTCAACTTCTCCTGCCCCAACGTCGAGACCGGACTGATCATGGGTGCGGATCCGGCGGAGACCGCCGCCGCGGTGGAGACCCTGCGCCCGCTCACCCGAAAGCCGCTGATCGTCAAGCTCACACCCAACGCCACGGAGCCCGCCGCCGTCGGCGCCGCCGCCGAGGCCGCGGGCGCCGACGCCCTGTCTCTGATCAACACGCTCAAGGGCATGGCCTTCCACCCCCGGACCGGGGAACCCTGGCTCGGCGGCACCACCGGGGGAGTGTCGGGACCGGCCGTCCGCGCGATCGCGCTCGAGCAGGTCAGCTCGGTGTCGCGACGGGTCCGAATCCCCGTGATCGGCATGGGCGGCATCGCCAGCGGACGCGACGCGGCAGATTTTCTAAGTGCGGGCGCCACGGCCATCGCGGTGGGCACCGAGAGCTTCCGTGACCCCGCTGCCGGCGCCAGGATCGCCAGCGAGCTCGAGCTTGTTTCTCGCAAAGAGCGGGAGTTTTCCTCAGGGGGTGTGCGCTAAGCGCACAACCTGGCATAAAGCCCCTGCAAAAAGAGACAAAACGCTCAACTAACCCGAAGGCCAGTCAAGCTCAAGTTGAGGTCTAGCTGAATTCGGGAAAAAATCGCCGATTCGGCCGCGCGCCTCCTTCATTTCTGTGTAACATCGCCGCCCATGTCGCCCGCCGCGCAGTCGCCCCCGAAAGCTCCCTCGGGGGTCGCACCCGAACGTTCGCTCACGCAGCGAATGGATGCCCTCAAGCGCGCGAACGAGATCCGCACACGGCGCGCTCGCCTCAAGCGCGATCTCAAGGCCGGGCGCACGCAGATCCACGGACTGCTCCTCGATCCGCCGGAATACCTGCAAACTGCGAAGGTCTTCGACCTGCTCCTGGCGGTCCCCAAGTACGGCCGCGTGAAGGTCAATCGCATCCTCACGCAGTGCCGGATCTCGCCCAGCAAGACCATCGGCGGGCTCTCAGAGCGCCAGCGCAACGAGCTGGTCTCGTACCTCCGCCGTTAGGTGGCCGCTCCCTCGATCCCGTCCGCGCCCGGCGGCTGCGAATCGTCGCCTGGCGGCGTCCTCGGGCTCGCCAATGCTCTCGCATTGCCTGCGCCCTGCGTCCTTGCCAGCCTCGATTCTCGCTCGCCGAGACGCGACCGGGCTCTCGGTCGCGACCACTAGTCATCGCTCCGCCTCGAGTCCTCGTCATCACCGGCCCCTCCGGAGTGGGCAAGGGAACGGTCATCAGGGCGCTGATGGAGCGCTTCCCGCAGCTCCGCCTGTCCGTCTCGGCCACCACCCGCCAGCCGCGGCCGGGGGAGACCCAGGGCGTGGACTACCACTTCCTGACCCCGGACGAGTTCGAGAAACGCCTGCAGAACAAGGACTTCCTCGAATGGGCCGAGTACGCCGGCAACCGCTACGGCACGCTCCGCACGGAGCTCGACCGCGGCGCCGACGGCCTCGTGCTCGAAATCGAGCTGCAGGGCGCCCGCCAGGTCCGGGAGGCCCTTCCCGAGGCGGTTCAGGTCTTCATCAAGCCGCCGTCGCTCGATGCTCTGCGCACGAGACTCATAGGTCGCGGCGCCGAGGACGAGGACCAGATCGCCCGCCGCCTCGAGGTCGCCGAGAAGGAGCTGGCCGCGGAGGGGGAATGGAAGCACGTGATCGTCAATGACCGCCTGGAGGACGCGGTGGACCGGCTCGCGGAGCTCGTCGCTACCCTCTGGGGAGAGCAACCCCTAGGAGACTCTTCGTGATCAAGCCTCGTCTCGACACGCTTCTGGACCGTGTCGACTCTCATTACGCGTGCGTCCTGGTGTCCGCCAAGCGCGCCCGCCAGATCAACTCGTACTACCACAACCTCGGTGAGGGCACGTTCGACGAGTACCCGCCGCCGATGGTCGAGACGGGCTCGAAGAACTACCTCAAGATCTCCCTCGAGGAGATCGCCGCGGGCAAGCTGAAGTACCGGTATCGCACTTAAGCCCGTAGCCCATAGCCCATAGGAACGGCGAGTTGCAAGCTCGCCGTTTTTCGTTTTGCGCGTCATCCTTGTCGTATGGCGCGGGTGTTGATCGGGGTCACGGGCGGGATCTCGGCGTATAAGGCCGTGGAGCTCGTGCGCCTGGCGATCAAGGCCGGCCATTCGGTGCGCGTCGTTCAGACGCCCGCCTCGCTCAACTTCGTCGGCAGGGCGACCTTCGAGGGCATCACCGGGGCGCCCGTGCTCGTGGACGAGTTCGAGCCGGACCCGTCCAGGGGCGCCTTCCCCGGCGATCCGGCGCCAGACCATTCCGCGATCTCGCACCTCGAGCTCGTCCGGCGCGCCGACGTATACGCGATCGTGCCCGCCTCGGCCAACACGATCGCCAAGCTCGCGTACGGGATCGCGGACAACCTGCTCACCAGCGCGGCTCTGGCCTCCACCGCCCCGCTCGTGATCGCCCCCGCGATGAACGACAAGATGTACAAGCACGCCGCCACGCAGCACAACCTCGACACATTGAGAGGACGCGGCGCCAACATCGTTCCGCCTGGCACCGGCGAGCTGGCCTCCAAGGGCGAGTTCGGCATCGGGCGCCTGGCCGAGCCGCCGGAGATTCTCGAGGCGATCGAGAGCGCGATCGGCACGCCCGGCTTCGCGCCGCGCTCGCTCGACGGGCTCAAGGTGCTCGTCACCGCCGGAGGCACCCGTGAGCCGATCGACGCCGTTCGCTACGTGGGCAACCGCTCCTCCGGCCGGATGGGCTTCGCGCTGGCCGACGAGGCCGCCCGCCGCGGGGCCGAGGTCACGGTGATCGCGGCCAACGTCTCGCTGCCGCGCGGCGACGGCGTCGAGTACGTCGACGTCGAGACCGCCGCGCAGCTCGAGGAGGCCGCCCGCGCGGCCTTCCCGGACGCCGACGTGCTGCTGATGGCCGCGGCCGTGGCGGACTTCCGGCCCGCGTCGCCGGAGAGCTCCAAGATCTCGAAGACGGGCAGGGACGGACTGACCGTCGAGCTCGAGCCCACCACCGATGTCCTGTCCGCGCTCGCGGCCGAGCGGCGGCCCGGACAGACCCTTGTCGGTTTCGCGGCCGAGCACGGCGAAGGCGCCATCGACCGCGCCCGGGCCAAGCTGGAGCGCAAGGGGGTCGACGCTATCGTCCTGAACGACGTGTCCAAGCCCGGAATCGGGTTCGACACGCCCGAGAACGAGGTCTCGATCGTCACCCGCGCGGCCACGCACGAGGTGCCCAAGTCTCTAAAGGCGGAGGTGGCACGGGCGATCATCGAGGTTGTAGAGCAGTTGCGCCGGGAGGAGGTGAAGACGTCGTGAGCGAGCAGGAGCGAACGCCCGAGGAGCGGGCGGAGCACGTCTACGACCTCTTCCAGCGAGGCACCGCGCTGCTCGAGTCGAAGGACTTCAACGCCGCTCAGATCCCGCTCGAGCAGGCGCGCGAGCTCGAGCCGGACAAGAGCTCGATCCGCGAGGCCCTGGGCCGCGCCTACTTCCACAGCGGCCGCTACGCGCAGGCGCGCGAGGAGTTCGCCGCCGTGGTGGAGCGCCACCCGGTGAACGACTTCGCGCACTTCTGCCTGGGCCGCTCGTGCGAGAAGACGGGTCGCCTGCGCGAGGCCAAGCGCCACCTTGCGCTCGCCACCAGCCTGCGCCCGGACCGTGCCGACTACCGGCACTACCGCGCGCGGCTCGACCAAGCCGCCTGATCCGCTCGCCGGCGGCGCGCCGCTGACTAGAGTCCGGCGCATCGCCCGCTTCCGCTACGTCATCGCCGATGTCTTCACCGGCGAGCCGTTCACCGGCAACCAGCTCGCCGTCTTCACGGACGCCCGCCAGATCCCGGAGAACCGCCTCCAGGACATCGCGCGCGAGATGAACTTCTCGGAGACCGTCTTCGTCCTGCCCTCGGAAGGGGACGGCCACGTGCGCATCCGGATCTTCACGCCGGCCACCGAGCTGCCCTTCGCCGGGCATCCGACCCTCGGCTGCGCGTTCGTGTTGGCCGGGCCGCTCCAGCTCACCGAGATCAGGCTCGAGACTGGCGTCGGCGTCGTGCCCGTGCAGGTGGAGCGCGAGGGCGCCCGCATCGTCTTCGGCTGGATGGTCCAGCCCGTGCCCACTTGGCAGCCATACGCCGACGAGGCCGACGCGTTGAAGGCCCTCGGGATCGCCGGCTCCGAGCTACCCGTGGAGGTCTACGAGAACGGCCCTCGCTTCGCGTACTTCCGGCTGCCCTCCGAGGACGCCGTGGCTGCGGTCGATCCGGACCAGGCGGCGCTCAAGAAGCTGGGCACGATCGGCTTCGCCACCTTCGCCGGCGCGGGCACCACCTGGAAGACGCGCATGTTCGGTCCCGGGCTCGGCGTGAACGAGGACCCCGCCACCGGAAGCGCCGCCGGGCCGCTCGGCGTGCACCTGCTGCGCCACGGCCTGATCGACTCCGGGCAGGAGATCGAACTCACGCAGGGCGTCGAGATCAAGCGCCCGTCGAAGCTGCATGTGCGCGTGACCGGCAGCCCCGACGAGATCGAGCGCGTGGACGTTGGCGGCGAGGCCGTGATCGTCGCGAAGGGCGAGCTGCAGCTCTGATTTTGCCTCCCGCGGCCGGAGTGGTATAAGCCCGGTTTACATACCGCTTCTCGGGAGGGAGAGCCCATGAACAAGCGCTTTGCAGGAGTGGTCGCGGCAGCGACACTCGCCGCCGCGACCTTCACGGCCACCACCGCCTCTGCGGCGCCGGCCTTACCCACCTGCACCAATCCGGGGGTCACCTGCAAGGTGGGATCCACGAGCGACGGGTCGACGTGGAAGATCGAGGTTCCACACGGCTGGAACGGGACGCTGCTCCTGTACAGCCACGGCTACGTGCCGCCCACCAGCCCGACCGGGCAGCCCGCCACAAATCCGCCGGCGGACGACTTCCAGGACCGCCAGACGGCTGACTACCTGCTTGCCCACGGGTACGCGCTGGCCGGCTCTTCCTACCCCAACGTGGGCTGGGCGGTGAAGGAGGCGGTGCCGGACCAGGTCGCTCTGCTCGGCGAGTTCCGCCACGACTTCGGGCGGCCGAGCCGCACCATCGCGTGGGGTCACTCGATGGGCGGAATGATCACGGCCGACCTCGTGCAGACCTTCCCGCATCTATTCGACGGCGCCCTGCCGATGTGCGGCATTCTCGGCGGCGGCGTCGGCCTCTGGAACCAGAACCTGGATCTCGAGACCGCCTTCAAGACGTTGATGCAGGAGGACCCGAACCCGGCCGTGTCGGGCCCGGCGTCCGCGCTTCAGCTCGCCAACGTCCAGGATGCGAATGCCAACACCGGCGCCGCCGAGGCGGCTCTCGCCGGCGCCCAGGCAACGCCCGAGGGCCGGGCGCGGCTGTCGCTCGCGTCCGCGCTGTTCAACCTGCCCACCTGGTTCGATCCGGGGGCGCCGGAGCCCGGGCCGAATGATTATGCGGCCCAGGAGCAGAACCAGTTCCAGGCGCTCCAGGTGCAGGTGGCATTCGTCTTCGGCTTCCGCGCCGAGCTCGAGCACCGGGCCGGGGGCAACCCCACGTGGAACACCGGAGTGGACTACCGCAGGCTGTTCAGGCGGTCGTCGGACAGAGCTGAGGCGCAGGCGCTCTACGCCGCCGCCGGCCTGGACCTGCGCGCCGACCTGCGTGCGATCAACCAGGCTCCGCGAGTCACCGCCGACCGCGGTGCGCTGAGGTACCTCGTGCAGAACGTGGTCTTCAACGGCCAGATCCACGTGCCGGTGCTGACGATGCACACCACCTCCGACTGGCTCGTGCCCGTGCCGCACGAGCAGTCATACGGCCAGGCGGTGCGCAACGCGGGCAACGCCCAGCTGCTGCGGCAGCTGTTCGTGCACCGCGCGGGTCACTGCGAGTTCTCGGATGCCGAGATGCTCACGGCGCTGAACGCGCTGATTGCGCGTCTTGACCGGCACTCGTGGCCGACTCTCGATCCCGCGTCGCTGAACGCCCAGGCGAACCAGTTCGGCCCGTCGTTCAACACGGTCGCGAACGGGCCGGTCACGTTGCCGGCGCCGCCGGCGTTCACCGCGTTCACGCCGCCGGTGTTCCTGCGGCCGTTCGTGCTACCGCCAGGCGCTCGTCCGCATTCGGCGCGCGGGCAATGGCCGCAAGGACACGGGCATGACGGGGGCCACAGGCACTACTGAGCGAGCCAGCCGGCGGGCGGCGGCTCCTCGCCGCCCGCCGGGCTCGCGGCGTACTGACGCGCGATCAGCGCGCCCTCGACCACGAGCCCGAGCAGCCGGTCCACGGCCGCCTCGTCAAGACCCTGCACCGGCAGATCGCCGTGCACCCAGATATCGCCCGCCTCCGTGCAGGCGAAGCGGGCGTAGCGAGTCTGGCGGTTCCAATGGAGGAAGTTCCACGGGTTCAGGTTTTCGGAGGCCGCGAGCGCGAACGCCTGCACGCGCAGCATGCCGTCGGCCACCCGCACGCCGATTTCGAGCGGCCAGCCGTTCGCCTGCTCCCCGGACATCGTGATGCCCCACTCGCCGTGCGCGAGCCTCCGGGTCTCGCCCGGCAGTGCGCGCACGAACGCGTCGACGACATCCACGGCAGCCATGGCCACGGAGGGTAGGGTGCCGCCGGTGCGAGCCGTCGTTCAGCGAGTGGCCAGCGCGTCCGTAACCGTCGAGGGCGAGGAGATCGCACGCATCGGCAAGGGCCTGCTTGTGCTGCTCGGAGTGCGCGGCGGAGACAGCGCGGACGACGCGGACAAGCTCATCCACAAGCTGCTCGCGCTGCGAGTATTCGAGGACGCCGACGGGCGGATGAATCTCGCTCTTGCCGAGGCCGCAGGCGAGATCCTCTGCGTCAGCAACTTCACCCTCTACGCGGACACCCGCAAGGGAAACCGGCCCAGCTTCGTCCAAGCCGCGCCGCCGAAGGAGGCCGAGCCGCTGTACGAACGGGTGCGCGAAGGGCTCGGCGCGCAGGGCGGCCGCTTCGGCGCGCGCATGGCTATCGAGCTTGTAAACGACGGCCCGGTGACGCTCGTAATCGACACGTAACCCGCCTACGGCCAGGGCTTTCACGGGGCTATACTCGACTTCGTTGGAACTTCATCTGCGGCCGTGTGCCGCACCTGGGGTGGGCTTTAGAGGCCCACCTTTTTTTCGCCCGGAGGGAGATCGTTGGAACCCACGCAGCAGAACATCGAGGAGCGGCTCGCAAGCGTCGAGCCCGATGTCGAGGTGCTGCTCGTGGAGCAGGTTTCCGGCGGCAAGGTAAGGCTCTTCGTGGACCATCCGGGCGGGGTGGACCTCGCTCTGTGCGAGCGGGTCACAGACCACCTGCGCGAGTTGCTCGCCGACTACGCGCTCGAGGTCTCGTCACCCGGACCCGAGCGGCCGCTCACCAAGCCGGAGCACTTCCGGCGCTACGTGGGACGCCGCGCGCGCGTGCGCACGAGCGCCGATCACGGGGGCCACAAGAGCTTTACGGGCGAGCTGGTCGGCGCGAGCGACGCCGAGGTGACGGTGGCGGCCGACACGGGAGTCGTCTCGATCCCGTACGCAGATATCAACCGAAGCAACCTTCTGGAGGGCTGAGCGCATGAGTAGAGAGATCCTGGAGGCCGTGCGGGTCCTCGAGCGCGAGAAGGGCATCTCATCCGAGCGCCTGATGGCCGCGCTCGAAGACGCCCTGCTCTCCGCGTACAAGAAGACCCCAGGCGCCGCGAAGTACGCGCGCGTGGACATGGCACGCGACAGCGGCGACTTCATCGTGTACGAGCTGCTGATTCCGGCCGAGCTCGAGGAGCGCCTGCTCGCGGAGGTCGAGCAGGAGGAGGCCGCGGTCGATCCGGAGACGGGCGAGATGCGTGAGCCGGCGGAGCCCGAGCTCGACCCCGAGCTGCTCGCGCAGTACAGCGATCAGATCGACGAGCGCGACGTCACGCCCGAGGACTTCGGCCGCATCGCCGCGCAGACCGCCAAGCAGGTGATCCTTCAGCGCATCCGCGAGGCCGAGCGCGACATGATGTTCGAGGAGTACCAGGACCGTGTCGGCGAGCTGATCACGGGCATCGTCCAGCAGTCCGACTCCCGCTACACGCTCGTGCAGCTCCGCGAGCGGGTGGAGGCTCTGCTGCCGAAGTCGGAGCAGGTCGACAACGAGCGCTACGACCACGGCCAGCGCATCAAGGCGATCATCACGGACGTCTCAGCGCAGGCCAAGGGCCCGAGCATCATCGTGTCCCGGCGCTCGCCGGAGCTGATCCGCAAGCTGTTCGAGCTCGAGGTGCCGGAGATCGCCGACGGCCTGGTCGAGATCCAGAACGTCGCGCGCGAGCCCGGTTACCGCTCCAAGATCGCGGTCGTCTCCCACGCCGGCGGCGTGGACCCGGTAGGCGCATGCGTCGGTCCGCGTGGCTCGCGCGTGCGCATGGTCGTGTCCGAGCTCCGCGGCGAGAAGATCGACATCATCCCCTTCAACGAGGAGCCGGCGCGCTTCGTCGCCAAGGCCCTCTCGCCCGCGCGCGTGCGCGAGGTGCTCGTCGACGACGAGAACAAGCAGGCCACGGTGATCGTGCCGGACGACCAGCTGTCGCTCGCGATCGGCAAGGAGGGCCAGAACGCCCGCCTGGCCGCGCGGCTCACCGGCTGGCGCGTGGACATCCGCTCGGAGACCGAGTTCGCCAAGGAAGAGGCGGAGATGGGCTTCGAGGAGGAAGAGGTCGCCGGCCGCTGTGCCGCGATCATGTCCAACGGTCGCCGCTGCCCGAACGCGGCGCTCCCGGGATCGCGTTACTGCGGTCTCCCCGCTCACCAGGAGCTGGAGGGGACCGGTACCGACCAGGTCGGCGCCGAGAGTGCGGAGCCTCAGGAGGAAGCAGAGGAAGCAGCTCCGGCGGAGCCCTTGGCTGCCGAGGAGACCGCGGCCCCTGACGAGCCTGAGCCCGCCGAGGAGCCCGCGGCTCCTGACGAGCCTGAGCCCGCCGAGGAGCCCGCGGCCGAGGAAGAGCCGGCTCCCTCCGCGGACGGCGACACGGCGGTCGAGGAAACCGAGGCTGCCGACGAGCGCGAGACTGCCGAGGAACGAGCGTCGTAGCCTCTTATCCGCAGAGGACTTGCGTGGGCTGCGGCGCCGAGCGTCCCAAGGGCGAGCTGCGGCGCTTCGTTCTTGGGCCCGAAGGGCTCGTGCAAGATCCTGAGGCAACCCGGCGTGGAAGGGGCGCCTACCTCTGCCGGAGCGGTCAGTGCGGCCGGGCAGCGGTTGAGCGAGGCGGCTTCCAGAGGGCGTTCAGGGCCCAAATACGCATACCTGTCGAAACCCTAGACTTCATCGAGAATGGCCAAGAAGCGAGTTCATGAGATAGCCAAGGAGCGCGGAATCTCCAGCAAGGAGGTTCTCGCCGTGCTGCAGAAGGCCGGCCTTGACGTCAAGGCGGCGGCCTCGAGCGTTGACGAGGACGACATCAAGCGAGCGTTCTCGAACGGCGCAGAGTCGCCCAAGGACGAGCAGCCGAAGCAGACCGACGCCAAGGCGAGCGGCGACGGCGCGCAGGCGCCGGCGCCCAAGCAGGACGGTCCCAAGCAGAAGCCCAGCGGCGACCAGCCGAAGGCGGAGCGGCAGGCCAAGCCCGAGTCGCAGCAGCAGGGCGGCGACGGCGGCCAGCGCCCGCAGCGCCCGCAGCGCCGTCCTGAGCAGGGCGGCGGCGGCGGAGGCCGCCGGCGTCGCGTGGTGATCGACTCTCAGGCCTCACGCCGTCCGCAGGGCCCGCCGCCCGTCCAGCAGCCGCCGCGCCGCGGCCGCGGCCGTCGGCGCCGCACGCCGTGGGTCGAGCCCGATCTGACCGCGCAGCCCGAGCCGCAGCAGCAGGAGGAGCCGGCAACGGCGGTCAACTCCGGCGCAACCGTCAAGGAGGTCGCGGAGTCGCTCGGCCTCGGCGCACCAGAGGTGATCAAGAAGCTGATGGAGCTTGGCGAGATGGCCACGCTCACCCAGACGCTGTCCGACGAGGCGATCGGCGTTCTCGCCGAGGAGTTCGGCAAGAAGGTCGAGATCCAGCACGCGGCCGACGAGGTCACCGAGGAGCCCGAGTACGAGGACGAGGATGCCGCGCTCGTCGAGCGCCCGCCGGTCGTGACGATCATGGGCCACGTCGACCACGGCAAGACCTCGCTGCTCGACGCGATCCGCCAGGCCGACGTCGTGGGCGGCGAAGCCGGCGGCATCACCCAGCACATCGGCGCGTATCAGGTGCGCCACAACGGCAAGACGATCACCTTCCTGGACACCCCGGGCCACCAGGCGTTCACCGCCATGCGTGCGCGCGGCGCCAAGGTCACCGACATCGCTGTGATCGTCGTGGCCGCGGACGACGGCGTGATGCCGCAGACCGAGGAGGCCGTCGACCACGCCAAGGCTGCCGACGTGCCGATCATGATCGCGGTCAACAAGATCGACAAGGAGGGGGCGGACCCCAACCGCGTGCGCGGCGAGCTCGCGCAGCTGGCGCTCACTCCCGCCGACTGGGGTGGCGACACCGAGTTCGTGGACGTCTCCGCCAAGACCAAGGTCGGCCTCGAGGACCTGCTCGAGACCGTGGCCACGATTGCCGAGCTCGAGGAGCTCAAGGCCAACGCCGGCGCGGAGGCCTCCGGCAGCGTGATCGAGTCCAAGCTCGATCCGGGCCGCGGCCCGGTCGTGACACTGCTCGTGCAGCGCGGCACGCTCAAGGTCGGCGACGCCCTCGTGGCAGGCGCCCACTGGGCCCGCGTACGCGCGATGAACGACTACCGCGGCGAGCGCATGAAGCAGGCGCGCCCAGGCGACCCGGTTGAGATTCTCGGGTTCGACGGCGTGCCGGAGGCCGGCGAGCACTTCCGCGTGGTGGAGAACGACCGCCGCGCCCGCCAGCTCGCGGGCGAGCGGGCCAACCGCCTCAAGACCGAGGCACTCGCGCGCCGCCAGGGCGTGCGCGTCTCGCTCGAGGACGTCTTCGCGCGCGCGCAGGAGGGCATCAAGGAGCTCAACCTGGTGCTGAAGGCCGACGTCGCCGGCTCGCTCGAGGCGCTCGAGGACGAGATCGCCAAGCTGCCGCACGACCAGGTCGCGGTCAACGTGATCCACGACGGCGTGGGCGGCATCAACGAGTCCGACGTGATGCTGGCCTCCGCCTCCGACGCGATCGTGATCGGCTTCAACGTGCGTCCCGTTCAGGACGCGCGCCAGATCGCCACGCGCGAGGGCGTTGAGATCCGCACCTACTCCGTGATCTACCGCGTGGTGGAGGAGCTGCGCGCCGCCATGGAGGGCATGCTCGAGCCCGAGGAGGTCGAGAGCACTATCGGCGTGGCCGAGGTGCGCGCCACCTTCAAGGCGTCGCGTGTCGGCACAATCGCCGGCTCGTTCGTCCGCGAGGGCACCATCCGGCGGGGCGCGAGCGCGCGTCTCGTCCGCGGCGGCACGATCATCTACGACGGCCGCATCGCGTCCCTGCGCCGCTTCCAGGACGACGCCCGCGAGGTCGAGGCCGGCTTCGAGTGCGGCATCGTGCTCGAGAACTACGCGGACGTGAAGGAAGAGGACGTGATCGAGGTCTATGAGACTCGCCAGGTCGAAAGGGAGCTCTAGCCGTAGTTCCCAGTTGCCAGTTCCCAGTTCCGGCCGTTGACTGGGAACTGGGAACTAGGAACTGGGAACTAGATGTCCTACATCTGCCTCCTAGAGATCCACCTCCACTTTCCCGAGAGCGGCAGCCTCAAGGGCAAGCGCAAGGAGCTGCTCTCCCTGAAGGCGCAGCTTCAAAGACGTTTCGGAGCGAGCGTCGCGGAGACTGATCATCAGGAGCTATGGCAGCGCTCGACGCTGTCCGTCGCGCTCGTCGGGCGAGACGTGCACAGCCTCGAGGAGGCGGCCGCGAAGCTGACCCGCTACGTGGAGTCCCAGTTCCCGGACGGAGTGCGCGTTGAGAGAGGCCTTATGTCCGCCGACGAGATCCTTCCCTACTAGGTACTAGGATGCCCGGGTCCCGGATGCGACGGGTGAATGAGGCCGTGAGAGAAGTGCTCTCCGGCCACATCACCGAAGACCTGAAAGACCCGCGTGTCGGGTTTGTGACTGTGACTGGAGTCGAGACGAGCCCAGACTTGCGCCATGCGCACGTGTACGTGAGTGTGCTTGGTAACGACGAGGAGAAGAGCGCCGCGCTCGAGGGCCTGCGGTCATCGGCCGGCTTCCTACAGTCGAAGGTGGGGCAGGAGCTGCGGATGAAGCGCACGCCCACGCTCGAGTTCCATTACGACGACTCAATTGACCGCGGGATGCGGATCTCAGAATTACTCGACACGGAGGGCGGCGAGGGGTGGAAGTAACAACGGATCTGGACCAGGTAGTCGAGGAGCTCCGCCAGGCGGACAAGCTCCTCCTGACCACCCACGAGAACCCGGACGGCGACGCTCTCGGCTCGCTGCTAGCAACACATCAGATCCTCACGCTGCTCGGCAAGGACGCGCTGATGTTCATGGCGGCGGACGAGTTCCCGCTGCCGCACGAGTACCGCTACATGGACTTCCAGGGCGTGCTCAACGAGCCGCCGGTCGACGTGCACGAGCGCACGATCGTGTTCCTCGACTGCGGGAACATCGACCGCATGCCGGTCGACTTCCTGCAGCAGGACAACCTGCACATCCTCAACATCGATCACCACCACGACAACACGCGCTTCGGCACGGTCAACCTGGTGGTGGGGAACGCGTCGTCAACGGCCGAGATCGTCTACGCGATCGCCAAGGAGCTTGGCGTGGAGCTCACGCCACCGATCGCGGAGGCGCTGTACGTGGCGATCGTCACCGACACCGGGCGCTTCATGTACGAGAACACCACCGCGGAGACGCACCGCGTGGCCGCCGATCTGATCGATGCGGGGGTGGACGTGCACAGCGTCTACCGGCGGCTTTACGAGGATCTGCCGTTCGGGCGTCTTGAGCTGCTGGGCAGGGCGCTCAACCGAGTCGAGCGCCTGGATGGCGGCGCGCTCACCTACACCTACCTCACGCGCGAGGACTACGAGCAAACCGGCTCGCTCGAGACCGACTCGGAGGGGATCGTGGACCACATCCGCGCGGTCGAGGGGACGAAGGTTGCCGTCCTCGTCCGCGATCTCTTGTCCGAGGATCGCGCGGGAGTCCGCAAGGTCAGCCTGCGAGCGACCGATGGTCGCGTGGACGTGTCGCGTATCGCCCGCGGGCACGGCGGCGGCGGGCATCGCCAGGCCGCCGGCTTCTCCACCGAGCTGCCCGTGGAGGAGCTTGTCGAGCGCCTCCGCGCGGAGGTCGGCGAGCAGCTCTAGATGCCGGACGCCGGCGTCCTGCTCTACCCGAAGCCGGCCGGCGTGACCTCGCACGATGTCGTTGCCAGTGTCCGCAGGCGACTGTCCGAGGAGGCGGGGCGGCGGGTGAAGGTCGGCCACGCCGGCACGCTCGATCCGTTCGCCACCGGGCTCCTGCTCGTGCTGGTGGGCGCCGCCACGCGCGCGCAGCGCTTCCTGATGGACCTGCCCAAGACCTACCGCGCGGTCGCGCGCCTCGGCTGGACCTCCGATACCGGTGACCGCGACGGCCAGCTCGAGCACACGGGCCGCATGCCCGAGTCGCTGGACATCCCCACCGGCGAGCAGCTGCAGGTCCCGCCCGCCTACTCCGCGGTGAAGGTGGGCGGCGAGCGGCTCTACAAGAAGGCTCGCCGCGGCGAGTTCGTGCAGGCGGACGCACGGCCGGTCACCGTCTACCGCGCCGACCTGCTGAGCCACGAGGCCGACCGCGCCGAGTTCGAGATCGAATGCTCTTCGGGTACCTACATCCGCAGCCTGATCACCGAGCTCGGCGACGCCTACTGCGAGGAGCTCGAGCGCACAGCGATCGGCCCCTTCCGCCTCGAGGACGCGAGCGAGGAGCACATAGTCCCGCTGAACGAAGCCCTCGACTTCCTGCCGGAGCGCCAGCTCGACGAGGACGAGGCAAGAAAGGCGGCGAACGGGGTGAGCCTCGATACTCGAGACCCGATACCCGATACCCACGTACGGTTAGTGCACCAGGACCGCCTGCTCGCAATAGCCGAACCGAGCACCGACGCCCTCAAGCCGATACTCGTCTTCAAATGAAAGTCACCGCACTGCAAGACGCCGAGCCCAGGCCGCGCAAGGTGGCCGTGGGCACCTTCGACGGCGTCCACCTCGGCCACCGCGAGGTGATCCGCGGCAACGACACCGTGCTCACGTTCGAGCCTCATCCGCTCGCCGTCGTCAAGCCCGATGCGGTGCCCAAGCTGATCGCCTCCCCGGAGATCAAGCGCGACCTGATCGCAGGCCTCGGCGTGGAGGAGCTGGTGGTGATCCCGTTCAACGAGGACTTCTCGCACAAGTCGGCCCAGCAGTTCATCGACGAGGTGCTCGTGGACAAGCTTCGCGCCACGCACGTATCGGTGGGCGAGAACTTCACCTTCGGGATGAAGGCGCAGGGCACGCCGCAGATGCTGCGGGGGCGCAGCGAGTTCGAGACCCGCGTGGTCCCGCTCGTGGAGGTGAACGGCGAGACCGTGTCGTCGAGCCACATCCGCGGGCTCGTGGCCGCCGGCGAGGTGAAGGAGGCGGCCGAGTTCCTGGGCGGCCCGTTCCTGTTCCAGGGCGAGGTGGTGCACGGCGACAAGCGCGGCCGCGAGCTCGGCTTCCCGACCGCGAACATCGTTCCGGGCGAGAAGCAGGCCGTGCCGGGTCACGGCGTGTATGCCGCCTGGGCGCACGGGCACCCGGCGGCCGTGAACGTGGGGGTGAGGCCGACCTTCCAGACTGGCCGCGGTCTGCTGATCGAGGCGTTCCTGCTCGACTTCGACGGCGACCTCTACGGCCAGGACCTGCGCGTGGCGTTCGTGGAGCGCCTGCGGGGCGAGAAGCGCTTCGAGTCCGTCGACGATCTGGTGGCCCAGATGGAGCTCGATGTGCAGCGGGCGCGCGAGATCTGTTCTGCTACGGTCTTCCGCCGATGAGCCTGACCCAAGAAGCCAAGCGCGACATCGTCACCAAGTTCGGCAAGACCGATTCGGACACCGGATCGACCGAAGTGCAGGTGGCGCTGCTCACCGCGCGCATCAACCACCTCACCGAGCACCTGCGCGAGCATCGCAAGGACCACCACTCGCGGCGCGGGCTGCTCATGCTCGTCGGCCAGCGCCGGCGCCTTCTTCGTTACATGCAGAAGAAGGACCTCGACGGTTACCGCAACCTGATCCGCGAGCTCGGCCTGCGCCGATGATCGAAGCCGGCACCCCCGCGCCGGACTTCAAGCTTCGCGACCAGGATGGGGCGGACGTATCCCTCGAGGACCTCAGGGGTCAGACCGTCGTCCTCGTCTTCTATCCGCTCGACTTCAGCCCCGTCTGCACGGACCAGCTCTCGATCTACCAGGAGCTCGTCCAGGACTTCGACCAGCGCGGCGTGAAGCTCTACGGCGTGTCGGTGGACTCGCCGTTTGCCCACAAGGCGTTCCAGGAGCGGCTCAATCTCACGATCCCGCTGCTCGCCGACTTCGAGCCGAAGGGCGCGGTGGCGAAGTCCTACGGCGTCTACAACGACGATTACGGCACATCGCAGCGCGCGCTCGTGATGATCGGACCGGACGGTGTGGTCAAGTGGTCCTACTGCTCACCGAGCGCGCTCGAGATCCCGGGCGCCAACCTCATCTTCGACGCGCTTGAGCCCTCCGCCGCCTAACGGCGGGGGCGAGGCCGACCTTCGCAGCTCGGGACCGCCCGAGCTCGCCCCCGACGACCACGTGCGCGGCGACGGCGGCCGCGTGGTGATCGAGTACGGGGACTACGAGTGCCCGTACTGCGCGCGTGCGGACAGGCTGCTCGCCGAGCTGCCGATCGTGCGGGTGTTCCGCCACTTCCCGGTGCCCTCCAAGCACCCGCGTGCGCGTGCCCTGGCACTGGCGGCGGAGGCGGCGGGGCTCCAGGGCCGCTACTGGGAGATGCACGACTCGCTGTTCGGCGACCAGGGCCACCTGGACGACCCGCACCTGTGGCAGCGGGCACGCGAGCTCGGGCTCGACCTCGACCGCTTCGAGGCCGACCGCCGCTCGCCCGAGCTCGACGAGCGCGTGACGCGCGACTTCCACTCGGGCGTGCGCGCCGGCGTGATGTCCACGCCCACGCTGTTCGTGGACGGCGAGGCGTGCCCCGGGGTGCCGGGTCCCGAGCTGCTGGCGCGGCTGCGCGGCTAGCCCAGGCCGACGCTGAACAGACCCGAGGGGTTCAGCTTGCGCAGTCGCACCGCGGCGGAGAAGCTCAGCGTGCCGACGAACGGCCCGGCGCTGAACGGGGCGGTGGTGGACACCTTGCTGAACAACGAGCGCCTGCGCAGTGCGTCCCGCGGCAGCGGAAGTGGCGGTATCAGCCGCGCCACGTCGAGATCGCGCGGGCCCGCGCAGTACGTGTCGAGGAACTGCGGGGCGTCCGGCGGTGAGTGAAACACGAAGCGTGGATGGGCGGTCGTGCCCTCTATGTCAAAGTCGTCGAAACGGTCGATCACCTTGTCCGTGCAGGGCGGTCCGCCGCCCGGTCCGTGCACCGTGGCGGTGGTGAGGCCGCCCACGTTCAGAAAGGCATACCCGCGCACGCTGTGGCGGCGCGTGCTGAAGATCCCGACACCGTACGTGACGTGGGCGAAGCTGTAGGTGACGGTGCCGCTGTAGCCGCAGAGACCCGCGCGCTGGCAGGACGCGGGGTCGCTCTGGAAGGTCATCGTCTCGGTGAGGCGCGCGTCGAGCACGTCGTACGCGTAGTCGTGAGTCCTGACGGCGGCCGACGCTGGGGCCGCCAGCACGAGCGCCACGAAGGCGACGAGGATGACCGCGCGAGTCACCAGTCGAGTCTCCCTGCGCAACGGGACCCTGTCAAACAGCAGCGATCTCCCAGCACGCCTTCGTTGCAGCAATAAGGCCGCTGTGCGGCAGGACCCCGTTGCTAACCTCCCCGGGACTCTTTCGAAGAGCCAAAAACGCATGCCGCCAACCGGAGGCGGCGCTGAAAGGAACAGCATGAATGAAGTAGGCGCTCCGCAAGCGCACCGTGTCTCGGTCGACGTCGGGGGAACGGAGATCTCGTTCGAGACAGGGAAGCTCGCCAAGCAGGCGAGTGGTTCTGTGGTCGTGCAGGCAGGGGACACGATGGTTCTCGCCACGGCCACCGCAGGAAACCTCCGCGATGTCGACTTCCTCCCACTGACGGTGGACGTCGAGGAGCGGATGTACGCCGCGGGCAAGATCCCCGGCAGCTTCTTCAAGCGTGAGGGCCGTGCCGGCGAGAAGGGCACCCTCACCGCCCGAATGATCGACCGCCCGTTGCGGCCGCTCTTCCCCAAGGGCTGGCGCCGCGAGACGCAGCTCGTCTCGATCCCGATGTCGGTCGATCACGTCAACCCCTACGACATCCTCGCGATGAACGGCGCCAGCGCCGCGCTGATGGTGTCGGACATCCCCTTCCCGATGCCTGTCGGCGCCGTGCGCGTGGGCATGGACGAGGACCGCGGCTTCGTCGTCAACCCTGACGAGGAATCGCTCCTCGACACGAGCCTCGACCTCGTCGTGGCCGGCACCGAGGAGGCCATCCTGATGGTGGAGGCGGGCGCCAACGAGGTGTCCGAAGCCGAGATCCTCGACGCGCTCGACATAGCGCACGCCGAGATCAAGAAGCTCTGCGAGGCGCAGCGCGAGCTGCAGAAGGCCGCCGGCAAGGAGAAGCAGGAGGTCGAGGTCCCGAAGGCGGACGAGGGTCTGCTCAAGGAGATCACCGACCGCTTCGGCGCCGCCCTCGACACCGCCACGCAGGTGGAGGACAAGCTCGAGCGCCAGGACGCCACCAAGAAGGTCGAAGAGGAAGTGCTCGAGGCCTTCGGCGGCGACGCCGAGGCTGAGGACCACGCCGAGAAGCGTGCTGCCGCGCAGCTCGCGTTCGACAAGCTCGAGAAGGACGTCATCCGGCGCCGGATCGCCGTGGACAAGAAGCGTCCCGACGGCCGCAGCGCCGACGAGATTCGCCCGATCTGGATCGAGGTCGGAGTCGCTCCCCGCACGCACGGGTCGGCGATCTTCACCCGCGGGCAGACGCAGGCGCTCTCCGTCGCCGCTCTCGGAACGACGCGCGAGGAGATGAGGCTCGACACGCTCGGGCTCCAGACCGCCAAGCGCTACTTCCACCACTACAACTTCCCGCCGTTCTCGGTCGGGGAGGCCGGCTTCATGCGCGGGCCCAAGCGCCGCGACATCGGCCACGGTGCGCTCGCCGAGCGCGCCCTCGTGCCGGTGATCCCGTCGCAGGAGGAGTTCCCGTACACGATCCGCGTGGTGTCGGACATCCTCGAGTCGAACGGGTCGTCCTCAATGGCGTCCGTGTGCGGCTCGTCGCTGTCGCTGATGGACGCCGGTGTGCCGATCAAGAAGCCGGTCGCGGGCATCGCGATGGGCCTGATCAAGGAGGGCGACGACTACATCGTCCTGTCCGACATCGCCGGCGTGGAGGACCACCTCGGCGACATGGACTTCAAGGTCGCCGGCACCGCTGACGGCATCACAGCGCTCCAGATGGACATCAAGATCTCGGGCGTCACGTTCGACATCCTGCGCGATGCTCTCGATCAGGCCCAGAAGGGCCGGACCGCGATCCTCGCCAAGATGGCCGACGCGATCGGCGGCCCGCGCGAGGAGCTCTCGCCCTACGCGCCGCGGATCACCTCGATCCAGATCGACGTCGACAAGATCGGCATGGTCATCGGCAAGGGCGGCGAGACGATTCGCGCGCTGTCCGAGGAGTTCGAGGCTCAGATCGACGTGGACGACGACGGCACGATCCTGGTCTACGCCGCAAGCGGCGAGCAGGGCGACGGTCTGATCGACCGCATCCGCTCGATGACCAAGGAGGTCGAGGTCGGCGACGAGTACCACGGCAAGGTCGTGAAGACCACGACGTTCGGCGC
>Ga0070679_100000561_pt1 | contig 31548 bp, 26 predicted proteins | sample KBSC63BmetaG_FD_65652 | JGI IMG/M metagenome (GOLD analysis project Ga0070679, IMG submission 65652) | Corn rhizosphere microbial communities from Kellogg Biological Station, Michigan, USA - KBS C6-3B metaG | ecosystem: Host-associated > Plants > Roots > Rhizosphere | place: USA: Michigan... | reverse complement strand
TGTTCACCTCCGAATCCGTCACCGAGGGCCATCCCGACAAGGTTGCGGACGCGATCTCGGATGCCATCCTCGACGCAATTCTCAAAGATGATCCCCAGGCAAGAGTAGCCTGCGAGACCCTCGTAACGACGGGACTCGCCTGCGTTGCGGGAGAAATCACCACCAAGACCTACGTAAACGTTCCGGAGATCGTGCGCTCCACGATCGACCGCATCGGTTATAACGACACCGCCTTCGGATTCGACTCGAAGACCTGCGCGGTCATCAGTACCATCGACAAGCAATCACCGGATATCGCACAGGGAGTCGATACGGGCGGCGCCGGCGACCAGGGTATGATGTTCGGTTACGCCACCGATGAGACCGACGAGCTGATGCCGATGCCGATTCAGCTCGCGCACCGGCTAACCGAGCGCCTCGCCGAGTTCCGCCGCTCCAAGGACGGCAGCTGGGTCCGCCCAGATGGGAAGGCACAGGTGACTGTACTGTACGAGGACGCCCTGCCGGTTGGTGTCGAGACAGTCGTCGTCTCGACCCAGCATTCGGAAAACATCTCCCACAAGAAGCTGCGCGAAGCGATCATCAGCGAAGTGGTCGACCCCGTTATTCCCAAACACCTCCGCGACAAGAGCGTCAAGTTCCACATCAACCCCACCGGACGCTTCGTCATTGGCGGCCCCCAGGGTGACGCGGGCCTGACCGGCCGCAAGATCATCGTCGACACCTACGGCGGCATGGGCCGCCACGGTGGTGGCGCCTTCAGCGGCAAGGATCCGTCGAAGGTCGATCGGTCGGCGTGCTACGCCGCGAGGTGGGTCGCCAAGAACGTCGTCGGCGCCAGGCTTGCGCGGCGCTGCGAGGTCCAGCTCGCCTACGCGATCGGCGTCGCCGAGCCCGTTTCGATCAACGTCGATACGTTCGGAACCAACACCGTGCCGGAGACGGCGATCCTCAAGGCCATCACCAAGGTTTTCGATCTGACGCCAAAGGGGATCATCAGCGCGCTCGACCTCCGGAAGCCGATCTACAGTCCGACTTCGTCGTACGGCCATTTCGGCCGCACCCCGCGTAAGAATGGAAAAGGAACTCTCTTCACCTGGGAGCGCCTTGATCGGGTCGGGGATCTGCGCAAAGCCGCGGACGTCCGGTAGCATCCCTGCGGCTGTGGTGTAAAACGAAGCTGGCCCGATCTCGGGCCAGCTTTTCTACTTTCCGGCCACAACGTTAATTTGATTTGATGCAACTCGTTGAAGTCGAGGTGATGCGCCTCGGGCTCGATCGTTCGACCAACTCCTATGTGGTAATTCTGCAGGAGAAGGGAGGCGCGCGACTTCTTCCGATCTGGATCGGACAGCCGGAAGCCGAATCGATCGTGATCGAGATGAACAAGCTCAAGCGCGAGCGGCCGCTCACCCACGATCTCTGCAAGAATCTGATCATCGGGTTGGGTGGGACTCTGAGACGGGTCAACATCACCAAGGTCGAGAATCGCACCTTCTACGCTGAGCTCCACATCGCGCGCACCGCGGGCGCCGTACACATCGATGCGCGTCCGTCGGACAGCATTGCCATCGCGCTGCGATTCGAGGCGCCGATCTTCGCGCAGGAGAGTTTGCTCACTGCGCTGCTGCTCGAGGAAGGCCAGAGCGCTCCCGAGACCGTCGCCGAGCCCTCGGAGGAGATGTCTGCCGAGCAGCTGAAGGAGTATCTGGAGAACCTTCGTCCGGAAGACTTTGGGAAGTTCAATATGTAATCTGGCGGTCCTGCTGCTCCTGCAGGCCGCGCTTCCCTCGACTCCGCCGGTCACCATGCACGTATCCGGTCGGATAGTGCGACCCGGCGAGCGAAAGATGGATCCCGTCAGTGACGCGCTGGTGGTTCTTCACCGCGTCGGCCCCGACCGCGCCGGACCGCTTGACTCGGTGCGCTCCGACGTCCGCGGCCGCTACGCGTTCAGTTACGTTCGGTCCGGCAGCGATGACGCGATCTATTTCGTCTCGGCATCGCACGATGGGATAGCCTATTTCACCGCGCCACTCGCGGAAGGAAACGTGAGTGGAGACGATGGCGAGATCACGGTATTCGACACGACGTCCGGTCACGTTCCGTTGAGCTTGCGCGGACATCACGTCGTCGTCTCCGCGGCCGACGCCAACGCGCGGCGATCGATTGTCGAGGTTTATGATCTCTCCAACGATTCGTCGGTGACGCGCATCGCGGTCGGCGACAGCCCGTCAGCGGCGGTCTGGCGGACCCACATCGCGCCGGGCGCGACCGATTTCAAGGTCGGACAGGGTGACATTTCGGCCGGCGCCGTCACCTACTCGAATGGTCTCGTGAGCGTATTCGCGCCGCTCGCGCCGGGAGTGAAGCAGCTCTCGTTCTCCTACTCGTTGCCCGCCAGCGAGTTTCCGCTAAAGCTTGCGCTCGACAAGGACACCGGCATCTACGAGATCCTCATCGAGGAGAAGACGGGCAGCGTTACGGGACCGAATCTGAAAGAGGTTGAACCGGTCACGGTCGACAACCGGAATTTCCGTCGCTTCCTCGCTGCGGACATGCCGCAGAGCTCGGTCGCGGTCATCGATCTTCCCGCGCCCCCGAAGACCCACGACATCGACCCGCGTTATCTCGTCGCGCTCACTCTGGTGATCGGCGGATCGATGGTGCTGGCGCTTGCGCAGGCGCTGCGCCGTAGGTAGCTTCGCCCCATAATCGATCGCGGACGGGAGCCACGGAAACCGGTGTGATGCCGGTGCGGCCCCGCCACTGTATCGGGCGTTAGACGCCGACTCGAAAACCACTGGCTGCGGGAGCAGTCGGGAAGGTGAGTCAGGCGGCCCGGAGCCAGGAGACGACTTTCGTCCGCGCCACTTTTGCAGAACCTCGGGGGAGGTGCTGGTGGCGGTCAGGCGTCTTTTGGCGCGTGCTCGTTGCGGGCATTCCTCTGAGAGGAGTGTCCGTTTTGTTTTTTTGTCGACGTCGGGAAATCTGTCTCACTTTGCTCGTGATGTCCGCCGCCGCGTGTGGTGGCGACTCGCACCGGCAAACCGACACCCAGCGCGACGATTTCGGAGACCCGATTCATTTCGGCACTCCGCCTCAACGGATTGTCTCGCTGAGTCCGGCCACCACCGAGATCCTCTTCACCATTGGCGCCGGCTCCCGGCTCGTCGGACGCTCCCGTTACGATTTGTGGCCCGATTCAGCACGCCTCGTTCCCGACCTCGGCGACGGCATGCGGCCCAACGTCGAAGCAGTCCTCGGCGCGCGGCCCGACCTCGTCGTCCTCTACGCCAGTCAGGATAATCGCAACGCCGCCGATCGCTTTCGCGCCGCCGGAATAAACACCCTCGCGCTCAAGATGGATCACATCGCGCATTTCCGGCGTGTCACCGCGCTGCTCGGTGCAATGCTCCACGATTCCGCTCGCGCGCAGACAGTGATCGACTCCGTGGAGCGCACCCTCGACAGTGTTCGTCGGGCGACCACCGGCGTTCCGCGCCCCACCGTGTTCTGGCACATCTGGGATTCGCCACTCATCACCATCGGATCGGGCAGCTTCATGAGCGAGCTCGTCGAGATCGCGGGTGCGAGAAACGTCTACGCTGACATCAATGGCGCTTCCGGACAGATCGCGCTCGAGGATGTGGCTCGTCGAGATCCCGACTTCATACTTGCCGGCCCGGAGGGTGCTCGGCAGATCAACGCCGACCCCCGCTGGCGAATAGTCCGCGCCGCGCGGAACGGCAGGATCATCGTTGTCGACACCGGAATGGTCGCGCGACCATCGGTGCGGTTGGGGGAGGCGGCAGTCTCGCTGGCCAAGGCTTTACATCCCGGACTTCTGCAGTGAAGGGATTCAGAGACTGGTACTGGCTCGTGCTCGCCGCCCTCCTTGTTGCAATCAGCCTGGTCGCGGTGGCAACGGGTGCGGTTGCCGTGCCGCTCGGCAACATTCTCGACGCCTTACGCGGACGCGGTGATCCAACCGCGATCGCAATCGTGCGTGATCTGCGGTTCCCGCGAGTCGTCCTCGGTGCGCTCGTAGGCGCGGGACTCGGCGCCAGCGGTGCAGCCTTGCAGGGTGCGCTGCGGAATCCGTTGGCGGAGCCCTACCTGCTCGGCGTCTCCGGCGGCGCTGCCGTCGGTGCGGTCATTGCCTTTGCGCTTGGCGCGACGAGCGATGCGGTGATCACTCTGGCGTCCTTCGTCGGCGGTATCGCCGCCGTATTCGTTGCGCTGGCGGTGGCGCGCGTTGGGGGCCGCAGCACGCGCGCGGATATGCGCACCTTGCTGATTGCGGGCGTCATTGTCGGCGCGTTCGCGAATGCGGCGATCATGGTCGCGTTGGCCAACGCGTCGCCGAACAATATTCGTGGCGCGCTCTGGTGGATGATGGGCTCCGCTGTGGATGCGACCTGGACCCGCGCCGGCTGGCTCGCGCTCAGCCTGCTGCTCGCCGGTGGCGCACTGGTCTATTTCGCCCGCGAGATCGATGTCCTCTCATTGGGGGAAGATGCTGCGGCGTCGCTTGGTGTCGATGTCGAGCGAGCCGGGCGGCGGGCTTTTCTTCTCAGCGCGCTCATCGCTGCTGCCACCGTTGCGGCGGCAGGACTGATCGGTTTCGTCGGGCTCGTGGTACCCCATATCGCCCGAGCGATGGGACTGCGAGCACACCGGCCCCTGATCCTCGCTTCTGCTCTGGTAGCAGCTACGCTCGTCGTTGCGGCCGATCTCGCGGCTCGCACTGTTGACGCCCCAACCGAGCTCCCGCTTGGTGCGATCACCGCGCTGCTCGGTGTTCCATTCTTTCTCATCCAGCTGCGGCGGATCACGTGATCGCCGTTACGGATCTCGTCGTCTCGTACCCACGTGCGCGCGGCAACGCTGTAGACGGCGTCACTTTCGCCGCTGAGCGGGGGCGACTCACGGCTCTGGCGGGGCCCAACGGTTCTGGCAAGAGCTCGATTGTGAAGGCCCTGCTGCGCCGGGCAGACACCCCGCGGGGAACCGCCACGATCAACGGGACGGATGTCCGGACGTTGTCGCACGTTGAGCTCGCGCGAAGTCTTGCCGTGGTGCCACAGCGAGAGGACGCGGCATTTCCGGCGCAGGTGCGTGAGTACGTCGCTCTGGGACGTTACCCGCACCTCGGATTATGGAGATCGCCATCTCGTGAAGACGAGATCGCTGTCGACGAAGCGTTGCACCACGCCGGCGTCGAAGACCTAGCCCTGCGCGATACCGACGCATTGTCGGGTGGCGAATGGCAGCGTGTGCGCATCGCTCGCGCCCTCGCCCAGAAAGCGCTCGCACTGGTCCTCGACGAGCCAACCACTTTTCTCGACGTCGCGCACGAGATGGCGATCTTCGAGCTGCTCTATTCGCTCTCGCGCGCGGGCCTCGCCGTGCTGCTCGTCAGTCACCAGCTCAATCTCGTTGCCCGCTTCGCCGACTCCATGGTGCTTCTCGATCATGGCAAGGTAGCGATTCGTGGGACTCCCGCTGAAGTGATGCGCGCCGATCGACTGGAATCGATCTACGACTGGCCGGTCGTGGTGAGTCGCGATCCAGCTGTTGGCGCTCCATCGCTCGTTCCGCTGCGCCGTCCGATGCAGCTGCCGCATCCAAAACAATCAGACCAGACATGAAACGCCATCCGCTACTCCTCATGCTCGCCTGCGCTGCGCTCTTCGCCACGAAGACCCAGGCGCAATCCGCTGATACTGCGCAGCTCGGTACCGTGGTGGTCTCCGCTTCGAAAGTGCCCCGGCCAGCCGGCACGCTCTCGCAGGCCGTGACTGTGATCTCGGGCGATGATCTGCGCGCGCGTGGCGTCACACGGGTCACGGATGCATTGCGAGAGGTGCCCGGCGCTGCTCTCGTCCAGAGCGGCTCCTACGGAGCAGTCACTTCTCTCTTTCTCCGTGGGGGCGAAAGCAGGTACACCAAAGTCCTGATCGATGGTGTGGCGGTCAACGCGCCGGGCGGCTCGTTCGATTTCAGTCACCTCACCACCGATAACATCGATCGAATCGAGATCGTTCGCGGCCCGGCCAGCGTGCTCTACGGGGCTGACGCGGTGAGCGGAGTCGTCCAGATCTTCACGCGCCGGGCTGAAGCGTCGAGAGCGTCTCTTGGAGCGCGCGGCGGCACGTATCACTCCCTCGACCTCGATGCCGACTTGTCGCGCGCGTCGAAGATCGGCGGCTTCACCGCCGCCGCCGCGCGACACTCGAGCGATGGCATCCTGCCGTTGAACAATGAATACCACAACGGAACGCTGAGCTCGTCACTCAGCCTCGCCAAGAGCGCAAGCGGCGACGCCGTGTTGTCCGCGCGGTACACGACGGCGGAGTTTCACTACCCAACCGACTTCACCGGGACGCCGGTCGACACGAATGCGTATCGCGTTCAGCACCAGCTAACAGTCGGTCTGGATGCAGGCCGGAACCTGAGCCCGACCATCCAGGCGAGATTGCTCGCGGGAAGCAACGACGTAATAGACCTGACCGAAGACATCGCGACGCCCTTTGGCGCCGCCGCGCCGCAGCACTCGGCGTTCCGGTCGCGTGGGTACCGACGAAGTCTCGAAGGTCGGGTTGCTTTCTTCCTGCCTGCTCAGACCACGCTGACCGTGGGCAGCGCATTTGAAGGGGAGAGTGAGCGTAGCTCGAATGGAGTCGGTGACGTCGGCGGTCCGACGACGGAGACCGACTCGTTCACCGCTCACCGACACAACATCGCTTACTACTCCGAGCTGCTTGGAGCGCTGACCGAGCGAATTGGCTACACCCTCAGTGGCCGGGTGGATGACAACTCCGACTACCAGCGCTACGCGACTTACCGCGTCGGTGCCAACGCTTCGGTCGTATCAGGACTCAGATTGCGGGGATCCCTCAGCTCCGCGTTCAACGCGCCGGCTTTCAACCAGCTGCGACCTACGCTTTACACGATCGGCAGTCCTGACCTGCGGCCGGAGCGAATCCACTCGGCCGAAATCGGTCTCATCGCCAGTCCGTCGTCCCGAGCGTTCGAGCTGAGCGGGAGCTATTTCGCCCAGCGCTTCGGCGATCTGATCCAGTTCGTCAACGGCGCTCCTCCGGATTTCAAGGGCAGCTATGCCAACCTCACCGCGGCGACGTCGAACGGTTACGAGGTCGAGCTGCAGGTACTCCCGCTCGATGTGTGGCGCGGATCGGCAAGCTTCACTGTCGTCAATCCACGCGTCTCCTCTGTCGATCCTGAATATCAGGGCGCCGACGAGGTCGGTGACGCGCTCCTGCGGCGTCCCACCCATTCGGGCGGTGCAACGCTGAGCTTCGTTCCGAAATTCGGCACTTTTTCCGTTGCCGCTAGGTACGTGGGCGAGCGTCCCGACCTCGACTTTGCTCAGTTTCCGTCACCGCGGGTCACGCTACCGGCATATACGAAGGTCGATCTCTCCGCGGAGTATCCGCTTTCGGGCTGGCGCTTCGGTGCGGTCAGTCTCAACGCGCGCGTCGACAATCTTTTCGACCGCCGGTACGAGGAAGTGCTCCACTTCGCCACACCGCGCCGCGCGTTTTTTATAGGCGGCCGCGCATCGACCTCGTTCTGATCGGAGCCGCGTGCCACGAGTGTTACATTCTTCATATGCCCCTCGTTGCCACCGATGCGATCGTGCTGCACGCCTTCGATTACCTCGAGAGCTCGCGAATCATCCGCCTGCTTACGAGGGAGGCGGGCGTCCAGTCGGCACTCGCCCGCGGGGCGCGTAAATCCCGAGGCAGGTATGGATCCGCACTCGACCTCTTCGCCGAGGGGGCCGCTCAGCTCTATATCAAACCGAATCGGGAGCTGCACAACCTCGCCGGGTTCGAGATCTCGCGGTCGCGCAGCGAGCTGGCAGCAGACGTCGGACGATTCACCGCCGCGTCGACGGTCGCCGAGCTAGCGCTTCGTTTCGCCGGAGAGGAAGCGAACGCGGACCTGTATGATACGGTTGCCGATGCTCTCGATCGGATTGCTCAGTCGTCTCCCGATCGAACCATCGAAGACGGTCTCGCCGCCTGTTGGCGCATCGTATCGGTGCTCGGCTTCACACCCGAGCTCGCCAGCTGTGCGCTTTGTCACACTCCGTTGCGGGATACCGACGAGGCGACGTTCTCGCATGCTTCGGGTGGGATCGTATGCCCGGCATGCAGCCGCCTGGCTCCGGAAGGGCGAAGAATCCCGGCGTCGGCGCGCGCGGCCATTCGCCGCTGGCTCGATCTCGACCAGGCATCGCTGAGCGAGCCCGAAGCCAGGTCGCACCAGCGGCTGCTTCGTGAATTTCTCGCCGCACACCTCGGCGATGACCGTCCCCTGCGGGCATTCGCTGTCTGGGAGCACGAGCGGTGGAGTGCCGCATGATCATCGGCACGGCCGGACACATCGACCACGGCAAGACGGCGCTTGTCAAAGCGCTAACCGGCGTCGACGCTGACCGACTGCCGGAAGAGAAGCGGCGCGGAATCACAATCGACCTGGGATTTGCGCCGCTCGCGCTCGACGGAATCGGCGTTGTCGGAGTAATCGACGCGCCCGGCCACGAAGATTTTGTACGCAGCATGCTCGTCGGCGCGAGTGGAATCGATCTTGGCTTGCTCGTGGTTGCCGCAGATGAAGGAGTGATGCCGCAGACCCGCGAGCACCTTTTGATTCTCGACCTGCTCCAGATTCCGCGGCTCGTCGTCGCACTCACGAAGTGCGATCTCGTAGATAACGATTGGCTGGAGCTCGTGCGCGCGGATATCTCGACGGTGCTTGCCGAGCGGGGAGTGACTTCTGCAGCGATCGTAAAATGCTCCAGCCGCACCGGGGCCGGGCTCGACGACCTGCGCGTGGCGCTCGCAGCGGAGCTCACACGCATAAAGCAGCGCCGGTATGACGATCTCTTTCGAATGCCGGTAGACCGCGCGTTCACGGTGAAGGGCACCGGCACCGTTGTGACCGGCACGGTGTGGAGCGGCGAGCTACCGGTGGAATCAACTGTGATAGTCCAGCCCGCTGGCACTCAGTCGAGGGTGAGGCGTATCGAGCAGCATGGCAGCGCCTCCGACAGCGCAAAAGCAGGCAGTCGCGCAGCCATCGCGCTTGCGTCAGTCGAGCTCGCCGAAGTCGCGCGCGGATGCGTGTTGGTCGGCGATCAGAGATGGCGCCCGACCACGCAGTTCGAGGCGGCGATCACCCTCGACCGGGAAGTCGCGGAGAGCTTGTCGGCCCGGACTCGCCTCCGTCTTCATGCCGGAGCATCCGAAGTCGGCGCCCGCGTGGTGTCCGCGCCTTCTGGTCAGGGACCTCGGGTGCTTGCGCGGGTGTCCACCGACGCGCCCCTCGTACTTCGCGGCGGCGACCGATTCGTGCTGCGGCTGCCGGCACCGCTGCGCACCATCGGCGGTGGGGTCGTCATCGACCCATACTCCCGGCGCCGTTCGTTGCCGTCGGCATCGCCATCGGAGCTGGAAGAGCTCGTGGCAAGCGCTCAGTCGCGATTGAAGTGGGCGGTCGATGCCGAAGCGCACCGAGGTGTGTCGATCGAAGACATCGCGGTTCGGGCGGGCTGTAGCCCTGCTGAGGCTCGCGGATTGGTGGAGCGAGTGGGCGGATTCACCGACGCGCACAACCTTTTTGGCATAAAGGCTGTCGAACAGGTAATGGCAAGCGTTCGCAGAATTGTCGCAGAATACGAGATCAGATCGCCGCTCACCCCAGGCCTGCCCGCGCGCACCCTCCGGGAAAGTTTGCATGTGCGCGACGAGCTTGCCGACATCTCGATCAAAGAGATGGAGCGTCGAGGCGAGATCGAGTCGTTCGGTCCGCTGGTCCGCCGAGCCGGATGGGTACCATCGCCGAGTGCCCGCGACAGTGAAGAAGCGGACCGTCTGGCGCATGATATTTGCGCTGGCGAGAGTGAGCCTCCAAGCGTGGGAGAACTAGTCTCACGCTACGGTAACTCGGTGCCCGGTCTGCTCAGATTTCTCGAGCGGCAGGGACGGATCGTCCAGGTGGAGAGCGACCGTTACTACGACCGGGCTGCGATTGATCTGTTGGTCGGGAGACTCAGAACCACCTTGGTGGCAGGCGAGGTCTACGCGCCTGCTCAGCTTCGGGATGTTCTGGGCTTCTCGAGGAAATACCTGATCCCGTTCCTCGAATTCTGCGATCGAAACGGGATAACGGAACGAAAGGGGGTTGGAAGGGTCCTGAGAGGTACAACAAGCGTTTTGCTTGACACTTCCGAAGCTCATTCGTAAGTTCGCCCCGAGAACACATGTCCACCTTGGTAGGAGTTAGCGTCTAGAGACCCTCTTTCGTCAGCATTTGGAGACAACATGAAGCACCTGTTGCGGGCGCTGTTGGTAGTGCTCGTGCTCGGCGCGTTCATGCCAAGTCGTTCGGCGGCTCAGGGCTCATCCCAGACCGGCGGAGGACAAGGCGCCGGGTTGCAACTGGGACAAAACTTCCCAAACCCGGTCAGTCAGGACACTCGGATCAAGTTCGTCGTTGCGGATCCTCAGGGATGCACGGACCCGAGTCGTCAGCACCGTGTCAGTCTGCGGATCTACAACCTGCTCGCACAGCAGGTAGCTGTGCCGGTCCTGCAGGGCGGTGTCGGGAACGTAGCTGGTGGCGAAGCGCTGGAGAACCTGCTTTTGACTTGCGGCGAGTATATGGCGTACTGGGACGGTAAGTACTCGCAGACCGGAGACGACATCGCATCGGGGATTTACCTCTACCGGCTCGAAGTCGACGGCAAAGTCCTCGTCAAAAAAATGATCGTCAGAAAGTAGAGTGAGTTTTCGAGACGCGCCCTGGCAGAGACCGGGGCGCGTCTCTTTTGTTCTGCACCTGGAGTGTGCCAGGTTGGCGGGTTTTATGCGGCACCCGGGTTGCACCTTCGACTTCTTCGCACGTCCCACTCACCCTGTAGTCGATGATCAATCCAGACCGTCTGACCGTAAAGGCAACCGAAGCACTCAACGAGGCCGTCGACCTCGCGCGTCGCGCCGGCAATCCGCTCGTCTATGATCTCCATCTCCTCCTTGCCCTGCTCACCCAGGACGAGGGAATCGTCGTACCAATTCTTCAGAAGCTCGGCGTCAGCGTCGCACAGCTGCGCGAAGTCGTCGGGCGCGAGATGGCGCGGTACCCGAAGCAGTCCAACGCGCAGCCGACGCTTTCGCGTGAGATCAATCAGGTCTTCGACAAAGCAGAAGCCGACGCGCAAAAGCTCGGTGACGAGTTCGTCTCCACCGAGCACTTCCTGCTCGCCCTTTCCGACGTCAAAGGAACCGAGAGCCGGACGCTGCTGACCGGCGTCGGCGCGGATCACGACGCGCTGCTCGAGGCTCTGGAAAACGTCCGCGGGTCGCATCGCGTCACCGATCAAACTCCGGAGAACCAGTACCAGGCGCTCCAGCGCTACACGCGCGATCTCACTGATGCCGCGCGCAAAGGCAAGCTCGACCCGGTCATTGGACGCGATGAGGAGATCCGCCGCGTTGTGCAGGTGCTGTCACGGCGGACAAAAAACAACCCGGTGCTCATCGGCGAGCCAGGCGTCGGCAAGACTGCGATTGCCGAAGGACTAGCCCAGCGCATCACCAACGGCGATGTGCCGGAGGGGCTCAAGAACAAGCGGCTGGTCGCGCTGGATCTCGGTGCGCTGATCGCGGGAGCGAAGTTCCGAGGGGAGTTCGAGGAGAGGCTGAAGGCTGTTCTAAAGGAGATCACCGAGGGAGAAGGGCAGTTCATCGTCTTCATCGACGAGATGCATACCATCGTCGGAGCCGGAAAGGCCGAAGGCTCGATGGATGCCGGCAACATGCTCAAGCCCATGCTCGCGCGCGGCGAGCTCCGCGTCGTAGGCGCGACGACCCTCGACGAATACCGCAAGCACGTCGAGAAGGACGCTGCATTGGAGCGCCGCTTCCAGCCGGTTTACGTCGGCGAGCCGTCGGTCGAGAGCACTATCGCGATTCTGCGTGGCCTCAAGGAGCGCTACGAATCGCATCACGGCGTGCGCATCACCGATGGTGCCATCGTTGCCGCGGCGACACTGTCCAATCGCTACATCGGTGACCGATTTCTTCCCGACAAGGCGATCGACTTGATCGACGAGGCAGCGTCGCGGCTTCGCATCGAGATCGACTCGATGCCGCAGGAAATCGACGAGGTCGAGCGGCGGATCATCCAGCTCGAGATCGAACGCCAGGCGCTGCAGAAGGAAAAGGACAAGGAATCTCGCGAGAGACTCACCGCCCTCGAGCGTGAGCTCGCCGAGCAACGCGAGAAATCCGCCGCGATGAAGGCGCAGTGGCAGCAGGAGAAGGAAACCCTCGGCGCGGTGGGGAAGATCAAGCAGCAGATCGAGCAGGCGCGCATCGATGCCGAGCGCGTTACACGCTCGGGAGATCTGCAGAAAGCAGCGGAGATCACTTACGGACAGATTCCGCAGCTCGAGCAGCAGATGCGCGATGCCGAGCAGAAGCTCGCCAGCCGACAGGCGGGCGGTGCGCGCTTCCTCAAGGAGGAAGTCACTGCCGAAGATGTCGCCGAGATCGTATCGCGTTGGACCGGCATTCCGGTCTCCAGGATGATGGAGGGAGAGCGCGAGCGCCTGACCAAGCTCGAAAGCGAGCTGGCGCGTCGCGTCGTCGGACAACAGGAAGCCGTCGAGGCGGTTGCCAACGCGGTGCGCCGCTCGCGCGCCGGCCTTCAGGATCCCAATCGACCGATCGGCTCGTTCATCTTCCTCGGTCCGACCGGTGTCGGCAAGACGGAGACGGCGCGCGCGCTGGCGGAGTTTCTGTTCGACAACGAGCAGGCGATGGTGCGCATCGACATGTCCGAATACATGGAGAAGCACGCCGTCGCCCGGCTCATCGGCGCTCCGCCGGGATACGTCGGATTCGAGGAGGGTGGCCAGCTGACGGAAGCCATTCGCCGCCGGCCGTATTCCGTCGTCCTGTTCGACGAGATTGAGAAGGCGCATCCGGACGTGTTCAACATCCTGCTCCAGATTCTCGACGACGGGAGGCTCACGGATTCCCAGGGACGCACCGTCGATTTCCGCAACACCGTCATCATCATGACGTCGAACATCGGGAGCACCTACATCCTGGAGCATACGGGCGAGGATCGCGCGGTGGTCGAGGCCCAGGTGACCAGCGCGCTGCGGCAGCATTTCCGTCCCGAGTTCCTCAATCGCGTTGATGACATCATCATCTTCAGACCGCTCGGTAAAGCCGAGATCGAGCACATCATCGACCTCCAGCTCCATCGACTCGAGCAGCTGCTCGGTGAGCGCAGGCTGACATTCGAGCTCACCCCGCCCGCCCGCGAGGTACTCGCCACCGAGGGGTATGATCCCGCCTTCGGCGCGAGGCCGTTGAAGCGAGCGATTCAGCGGCTGCTGCAGAACCCGCTCGCATTGGCGGTCCTGCAGGGGAAATTCAGCGAGGGCGATCACATCATCGTGGACCGTGATCCGAAAGGTGAGCTGACTTTCCGGAAAGCAGCCGAACCGGCGATTGCCGGCAGATAGCCGCACAGCAGCGGCGTCCTTCGGCGCCGACGCTGTTTCCCTTGACGAGCAGTACATCCGTAACGCGATCGACCTCGCGCGAGAGGCGGGGAAGAGAAACGAGGTGCCCGTCGGTGCCGTAGTCGTGCGCGACCGCTCGATCATCACGGGTGCCACCAACCGCACCGTTCGTGACCAGGATCCCACTGCCCACGCCGAGCTACTTGCGATTCGCGAGGCTTCGTCAAAGCTCGATCGCTGGCGGCTCGACGACTGCACCCTCTACGTGACGCTCGAGCCATGCGCGATGTGCGCGGGAGCGATCGTCCTGTCGCGAATAAAGCGCGTGGTATTCGGAGCATGGGATGAGAAGGCGGGTATGGCCGGATCCGTAGGCGATCTTCTCCGCCACCCTCGACTGAACCATTCTCCCGAAGTTCGTGCCGGCGTTCTTGCCACCGACTGCGCAGCGCTGCTCGAGGAATTCTTCAAATCTCAGCGCGTCGGGCCGGCGGTTCTGTCTCTCCCCGCCGAGAAAGGGAGCGGGTTGAAGTAGTGTTTCTCGCCCAATAACTTGCAAGGCTGCAGGACAGGTGGCCGAGTGGTTGAAGGCACCGGTCTCGAAAACCGGCATACCGGTGAACCCGGTATCGAGAGTTCGAATCTCTCCCTGTCCGTTCGTTCCTGCCTACGCGGCCTTTGATTTCGGATGCGCCAAAACGATGTTGGGACGGGTGGCCGAGTGGTTTAAGGCGCACGCCTGGAAAGTGTGTGTACGTTAATAGCGTACCGTGGGTTCGAATCCCACCCCGTCCGTCGGAACATAAGATCCGTTCCATCAGTAAGAGAATTTGCATTTCCAGGCGCGTCGAAACTCGTGACCGGCTTTCGATTCCGCGCGTCTGATTCATGGCACGATCAGCATGCCTTCAAGAGCGTTGTGGCACGCTGCGTGACGTGATTCACGAGCAGGACGCTGCCCAGAGTAAAGCCGTCGAAAGACGGTGGCACAGAGCCACGGGGCTGTAGCGGGAAACCGCCATGCCAGCCGAGCCGCCAGCGAATCCGACTGCAGGTCGGTGTCGCGGGCGGTTTTTTTATTTCGCTCGCGGCAAATCCAAGGCTGTCCGACTCCCGAACACGGAAGGCACAATGTCCCGCATAATCGCCGCAGTCAAAAAGATTGGACGTCGTTCGGGCTGGTTCGTGCTGGTTCCACTACTCACTGTGTGTTCCGGAGAGAGTTCGGGCCCGCTCGTCGCCGATCCGCCGGGTACCGTCTCCGATCTCGCCGTCGGCTCGACTACCGACGTGTCAGCCACCCTCACGTTCACCCAGGTGGACGACGGCATGGGTCAGCCCGCCAAATACGACGTCCGCTACTCGGCCGGGCCCATCTCGTGGGATGCGGCTACCTCGGTGGGAGCGGGAAGTTGCGCGACGCCCGTCGCGGGCAGCGGAGTCGGTGGCAGTCTGTCGTGCACGGTGATGGGTCTCGCTCCCGGCACGGCCTACAACTTCCAGGTCGCGGCATTTCGCGGGAGTATCGGCGAGAACGCCATTTGGGGTGGCGCATCGAACATTGCGGCTGCGACGACGACGTCGCCGCCGCCCCCGAATCCGGTCGTAACCACCGTCAGCGTGTCGCCGCCATCGGCATCGGTGGTGGTCGGCGCGACGACGACGCTTCAGGCGACGGTAAAGGATCAGAACGGGAACGCGATGTCCGGCCAGACCGTGACCTGGTCGACCGACAATTCATCGGCAGCGACAGTGAATTCCGCGGGCGTCGTGAGTGGCGTCGCCGCGGGAACCGCACACATCACCGCGACGAGCTCGGGCAAATCGGGGTCGGCGACTATCACGGTCAGTGCAGCCCCCCCGGTGGTGACGACGGTGAGCGTCGCGCCGCCCTCCGCCTCCGTTGTTGCGGGATCGACGGTCACCCTTCAGGCGACGGTGAAGGATCAATATGGGAATGCCATGACCGGGCAGAGTGTGACGTGGTCGACGAATAATTCCGCCGCAGCAACCGTCAACTCGAGCGGTGTCGTGACCGGGGTAGCAGCAGGCTCAGCGACAATCACGGCCACCAGCAGCGGAAAATCGGGAACGTCAGCAATCACTGTAACAGCGGCAGCTCCGGTGGTAACCACGGTCACAGTTGCGCCGCCATCAGCGTCAATCGTCGCCGGGACAACCGTCTCGCTCCAGGCGACGGTGAAGGATCAGAACGGCAACACGATGTCCGGTCAGACAGTCGGCTGGAGCAGTGACAACACAGCGGCCGCAACGGTGAATTCGAGCGGCGTGGTGACTGGCGTCGCCGCCGGATCGGCGACGATTACGGCGACGGTGTCAGGTAAGACCGGCACGTCGAGCATCACGGTCACACCGGTCATCGGTGGGGGCGGCACGGTGCTCTTCGAGGAAGATTTCGAGAACTCCAACATCGCGTCGCGCGGCTGGTACGATAACACCACCGTCCAGCTTTCAACGACCGAGCACATGACGGGAAGTACGGCGTCGGCACAGTACCACTGGCTGAGGGGTGCGACCACTCCGACGTCCGGTGATTCGCAGCGCCACAAGTTCACGCCGAGCAACTCGGTCTATCTGAGTTACTACGTGAAGTACAGCACCAATTATGTCGGTTCCGGCCAGGATTACCATCCGCACGAGTTCTATTTCCTCAGCACCCTGGACGGTGACTACGATGGCCCGTCGGAAAACTTCCTCGACGTCTACGTCGAGCAGAACTACCAGAACGGCGGCAAGCCGATCGTGGACATTCAGGACAACAAGTCCGTGAATACCAGTCGGGGTGCGGTGCCGAACAATCTCGTCGGAGTGACGGAGAACCGTTCGGTCAGCGGGTGCAACGGCGGCGTCGAGAGCGGCCTCTATTTCGAGTGCTACGACGCGGGCTCTTACTGGTACAACTACAAGCAGTTCTCGGCGCCGGTACAGTTCCAGCCAAATCCGGGGCCTGGATACAAGAGCAACTGGAATTTCGTCGAAGTCTACATCCAGCTGAATACGATCTCGAACGGAATCGGACAGTCGGACGGCATCGTCCAGTACTGGTTCAACGGGAACCTGGTTATCGACCGTCACGACATCATGTTCAGAACCGGAGCGCACGCGAACCTGCAGCTCAATCAGTTCATCATCGGCCCGTATATCGGAGACGGCTCGCCGGTCGACCAGTATTTCTGGGTCGACAACCTGAGAGTGGCTACGGCGAGGATCCCGTAAGAAAAGCCGCTGTTTTGTGTTAAGACCGCTCCTGCGAAGCTGCCGGGGCGGTCTTTTTTTCAGCGGTGGCCAGGAGTGATTGTGGCACGCCCCGCCGGAGGCGGTCAAAGCGGCAGACAGTGCGAAAAAACCGTGACCGCGCTCGGCTGATTCCAGTCCATTAATCAATGGAAAGAATCATCGAGTCGGCCAAAGAGCGCGCCAAGTGGGTCAAGCACATGGCGAAGGTTGTCGCCGTGGCGGCGTCATCGGGCGCCGCCCTGGTTTCCATCTTCACGGCCCTCTACTCCTACGGGGTCATCGGGCAGGCAGAGACCCACCAGTCCATCGGGAATATCGGCGCGTCGTGGGTGGGACTGCGGCCATCGATCGATACGGCGTCAGCGATCGGCGACACGATCCACTACGCGGCCACCGTCACCGACAAGAACGGCAGCATTCTGGTTGGCGCTCGCCCGGTTTGGACGACGGGAGACTCCAGCATCGCGGTCGTCCTCCAGGACGGGTCGGTGGTCGCCCGTGGGCCGGGCCGGACGATGGTCAGCGTGGTGGTGGGGAAGCTCGTCACGCATTCGACGATCGTGGTGCAGCAGCGAGTCGCCCGGGTGGATGTAGGACGCGCCTCGGGGGATAGCCTCGTCGTTCTGCCCGAAGGTGCGCAGCTCGAGCTACGGGCGCGTCCTGTGGACGCCCGTGGTTACGCCATCGAAGGCTTGCAGCCAGTCTGGCATGTCGATGACACCACGGTCGCAGGGCTCGATTCAGCCGGTTTCGTGACCGGTCGGACAGCGGGGCGAACCTCGATTGTCGCCAAGGTCGAAGGAGTTTCCGGCCGAACGGGAATCTCCGTCGTGACCCCCGCGTCAGCGATCGCATTGGTCGCGGGAAGCAGCCAACGCACCCTCGCCGGAAAGACGCTGCCTCAGGCCGTCGTCGTACGCGCAACCAACCGCCGGGGCGGGCCCGCGACAGGGAAACGCGTAATCTTCCGGATCTCTGACGGTCAGGGCGGAGTCGATCCCACCAGCGCCATCACCGATGCCGATGGCCGCGCACGAACCACCTGGACGCTCGGCAACGATCCCGGCCGGCAGACACTCTTTGCCAGCGTCGAAAACGTGGACTCGGCGCTGGCGATCGTTGCTGAAGCCGACCCGATTGCCAGCAACACCCGGGTCACGTCGCTGGTCGACGGACTCAAGGGCCAGGCTGGCGAAGAGCTGGCGGACTCGGTTTCGATCAGAGTCACCGATTCAGCGGGCAGGGTGCTGCCAGACGTTCCGGTGCGGTGGACGGCGGTCGATGGTGGCGAGGTAGACGAGGCTTCGGGACGAACCGATTCCCTCGGGGTGGCAACGGTCCGCTGGACTCTGGCGCCCAAAACGGGGACCCAGCGCCTGAGGGCGCAGGTAGGCGCCTCGCCGGGCCTCGGCATCGCCCCTTTGACCATCAACGCCGTAGCGCTGGCCGGGGCGCCCGCGTCCGTCGTGCTGGTGTCGGGGGGAAACCAGCGCGCCAGTGCGGGTGCTGAACTGACCAAGCCGCTGGTCTTTCGCGTGGAAGATGACAACGGAAGCGGCGTTGCCGGCGCTGTATTGACCCTGGCGTCGTCGGGCGGGACGATCGCCGACACACTGCTGACCACTGATTCGGTCGGGGTCGCGAGGACGCGATGGACGATGGGCCATTCGGCCGGCGACTACGCCCTCGGGGTCCATGTCGAGGGAGTCAAAAAGCTGCTCAAAGTCGCGGCGAAGGCGACTCCCGCTGCGGCGGCCAATCTCGCCTTCGACGACGTGCCCGCTGAGAGGCGAAGCACCGCTTCGGCGCGAGCCAAGAAGCTCTTCGCGCTCGTGACCGATATCTATGGTAATCCCGTCCCCGACGCCAAAGTGACATTTGCTACCAAATCGGGGACGGTGACCCCGACCCGCGCTGTCAGCGACTCGCATGGAAGGACCGCTTTGACCTGGAAGCTCGGATCCAAGCCGGGTGAGCAAGTCCTGACCGGAGTCGTGCGCGGGACGGACGTCACCGGCGAGTACGTCGCCCAGGTTGGACCACGCGAGCCGACTGTGCGGCCTGCTTCGGTGAGATCGTCGGACCGGTAACACCGGCTGATCGGACGCAAACACACGTTTTTTCTGGACAAGTGGGAAGCCGCGGACCACGTCGCGCGCGTCCATTTCGGCGAGCTAGCCAAAAAATATGTGGCGTGAAGTCCGGTGATGTATCTATCGCCGTGACAGAAGATTACCTGCGGCTATTAAAGTAAAGTGTCCCAAAGGAGCCACCTCAGCAGTTACACAGCCCGCGCTCCGACAGTCATTTTATTGTTCGCGCCCAAGCTGAGCCGTATGGGGCGCCTCCGATAACCGGCAAAGCCACCGAAAGGTGGTGACGCAAAGCCCCGAGACTAACGCGACGCGTGAGCGACGCCACGTCAGTCGAGCTACCGAAGAGGAACCTTGATGAACGCAACTCGTCCCAGATTCAGCCTTGTCGTTCTCACCCTGTTGACCGCGACCCTGCTGCTGCCCGCGTCCGCGAGCGCGCTGCAACTCTTTTCGCACGTCAACCGGTCGGGCTCGAACGCTGTGGCGAATCATCCTGACTCCATCCCGGCTCTGGCCTCGACCTCCGGCGGTGCCACGAGCGCCGATAGCGGCCTGGCCGTCAAAGGCGGAGCAATCGCGCCCGCTGCCGAGAAGGGAACCGGGTTGAGCGGTAAAGTCTTCGCCCGCTTCGTCCTCCCCGAGGACTGGATATCGCTGGCGTCGTTGCCCGGATCGTCGGTCTCCGACGCGTCGATCCAGAGCCCTGCGGGCAGCGCCGAGACCGTCTTTACCATGCGCGCGTTTGGTCAGAAGGTTCGCGCCTGGCTGAACGGCTACCGGCTCGGCTACTGGCCAGAGGAGAAAGGCCGGCTCAGATCGGAAGCCTACAAGAATCCCGACGGTTTTATCGAGGTGACCCCGGAGAACGAAGACACCCGCGTTTCCGAGCATTTCCGACTGCGGGATTTCGTCTCGCACGACCAAAAAGACGTCTGGCCAAAATACGTCGTGCTTCGCGAGCCGCTCCTAGACAAGCTCGAGCTGGTAATCGAGGACCTGAATGACCACGGAGTGAATGCCGAGGGCATGCGGGTTCGGTCCGGATTCCGCACCCCCGCACATAACCAGGCAGTGCGCAATGAGGGGAGTGCCCGGGATAGCCGACACCAGTTCGGCGATGCCGCTGATGTGTTCATCGACCAGGACGGCAACGGCAAGATGTCGGACCTGAACGGTGACCACAAAGTGAACTTTGCCGACGTCAAAATGATTCTCGACGCCGTCGAGCGTGTCGAGGCCCGTTACCCCGAGCTGGTTGGTGGGACAGGGCTGTACGCGTACTCTGGACGAAGCGGGCCTTTCGCCCACATCGACGTTCGCGGCACCCGTGCCCGCTGGGTTCGCGGAGTCTACAAAGGTCGCTCCCGACGCGTCGTCAAGCACAAGACGAGCGCAAAGAGCTCGACCAAGTCAGCCGCGACGAGAGCATCGGCCGCCAAATCGACCGCCACGAAGTCGGCGGCAGGAAAGAGCGCCTCGGCCAACCGTGGCCGCAGCTCTTCGCTGCCCGACTAGACAGGGCTTCGTGCCCGCAAAAAAAAGGGCCACCGACAGGTGGCCCTTTGTGTGTCGTGACCCCCGCGACTTACCGCCCTATCCAGTAAGTGCCTTTGATCTGGAACACGTTGGTCGGACGATCCCGGAACAGGGCTGATCGGTCCCGGTTGAAATTGAAGTCCCCGAACTGATCGAACCCGCTCCGCTCCTGGGTCCAAACGAAATAGATCGTCGATCCCGGGCGGTACTCCCAGCGCAAGACGCCGGTGCCGCGCAGCGAGCGAAGATTGAAATCGGGGTTGTCGAAGGTGAACGGAGCGGCGGTACCCGCCCCATCGGGATCGATGGTGTAGCCGGTCGTCGCGCCGGTCTGGGCATCAGTGTTGGTGACTACCGTGCTGCCATTGTCCCGGCCGAAGAAGAACATCCGACGCGACCTGGTTTCCGCGAACTCCTTGAAGCTCGAATACCGGCCGCTGGCTAGGAAAGGCTGCGCGAACATCTCCAGGGTCAGATTCGGGGTGAAGGTCATGTTGACTCTGGTGTCCATCGAAAACGTCTTTTGCTGCAGCCTGCCAAAGACGTAGCGGGTACCCGCGAATGCTGGCGCGACGGTAGGGTCGTCGACCGAAGTGACGTATTGCTGGGCAGTATTGTCGATGTCGAGAGAGGGCGAGAGTGTTACGAGCAGCCGTGAGGACGGCTTCAGGGTGACACCTGGGTAGTAGGCCACGCGCCCGCCCTCGGTGTTGTCGACGGGTCGGATAACCTGCACCTGCAGGTTTCCGACGATTCGCTTGCGCGAGTCCGTGTTGTAGCTGAGCGACCACATGTTATAGCCGTAGTGGATGACGGTCGGTCCTCCACGAGTTAGGCGCTCGTCGTAAGTGCTTGGGTGCAAAAGCACAAACGTGCTTACGTTCATGTAGTTCTTGAAGGTCGCCTGCCACCACGCGTGAACGTCGCCTTCGTTCTTGTCGCCATCGTAATTGTCCTGGGTCTGGGCGCCCACGATGGTGTACATGTTCCGGTACCAGCTGCCCGGCGTCGTCCACTGGCGGAAGACATTGAAGAGCATCCACTTGTAGTCAGCGCGGCCGAGTACACCCAGGTCATTGGCCTCGAAACCGGGGCTGCGCCAATTCTGGGTGGTCTCCCAGAGCCAGTTGCCAGTCTCCTTGGCGAGGCGGGCGTAAAATCCGTAGCCGTAAAGGCTGCGACGAGTGGGATCGAACTCGGTCGAGAAGAGCCCGTCACTGGTTTCGGTTCGGTCCGGACGCTGGTAGTATCGAGCGCTCGAGAGCTGCGCGAGGTGGATCGCGGCAGTATCGCCCCCGATGTGGGTCAGCGCGCTCTGGACGTTGAAGGAGTACGCGCGGTTAGCCCAGTGATGGTCGAGATCGAGTCCGACAGCCTGGGCGTTGGACCGCAGCCTGGCGACTTCGTCTGGGGTCGTAAGGTCCCGATTCACGAGGGTGGTAATGGTTCCAACCCGGGTGGCGCCACCGTTGAAATCCTTCTTGAGGCGGCCGATGAAATAGTTGGTCAGCGGCTCGACTTCGAGGGTCGAGTCGGTGGTGAGACCGATTGGGCGAAACCGGGCGCTCTCCCGATTGGTCAGGGCGTCCATCACCCCTACAGTTATTCCTTTGCTCGTCCGACCGGTGATTTTCCCGGCGCCAAGGATGGTTGTGGCATCGGCGGCGTCCATGAAGTCAGAGCGGCCGGATAAGAGGTCCGCGAGCTGGGGCGAGCGACCGACCCGGCGGGTGTAAATCAGGCTCAGGCTGGAGACATTGCTGCAGAAATAGCAACTGAAGCCGCCGGTCGAGAAGTACTGCGAATTCGACACAAAGAAGGGGCGCTTCTCGGAGAATGTGGTCTCGAACACTGAAAGGTTGACCACCGCAGGATCCACTTCGACCTGGCCAAAGTCGGGATTCACGGTCGCATCAAGAGTGAGGTTCGACGTGAGGTTTACCTTCACGTCGCCACCCGCGCGGTAGGTCATTTCGGTGTTCGAGTGGAACGGATCGCCCGGCTGGGCGCGCTCGAGCTTGCTCCGGGTCGTAACGTAGGGGACTATCTCGACCTGACGGGGCTGCGAGCTGAGGTGGATGCCCTCGAGGGTGCCAAAGTAGGCGGGACCACCGTACTCGTTGCTTCGCCAGAACGCCCACATGTCCTGCTCGTTACGGCGGTTGACCTCGCGCCAGATCTGCATGCCCCACACCTGGTTCGGGTCGCGCGAGAATCGCAGTTGGGAGAATGGAATGCGAAATTCTGCGGTCCAGCCAAGGGAGTCGATTTTGCTCGCACCTTCCCACACCGGATCGTAGGATGGGTCGCCGTTCTGGTGGTCGCCCTTGACCCCGTCCGGATTGAGCTCGAACCAGTTACGGCTGTTCTTGTCGCGGAAGGTATCGAACACGAACGCGATCCGATCGGAGGTGAGGCTATTGTCGCCGTTCATGACCTGATCCCGCCTCGCCAGCGCGGACCGCACGCCTTTCGCGCCGAGGGAGTCGTACATTCTCGCCCCGATGTAGATGGCGGATTCGTCGTACAAAATCCGGATCTCGGTCTTCTGGCTGGGTGGCTTGGCTTCGTCGGGTACGGCCTGCACCAGCTCGGTGATCGGGGTGGCCGCATTCCACGCAGCTTCATCGAGCTTCCCGTCGATCGATATGTCACCCTGGCGTAGCGCAGCGCGGGCGACGGGTCGGGGGTCATTCTGAGATCTGGTTATCTGGGCCGACGCTCGCGATGTCGGGGTGATGGTCAGAAGACAAGCAAATGCGAGCGGCAGAATAGACGCTGACCGGGCTGCGGGCATATCTGGCTCCTACGGGTGGACAAGCGGATTGGGCGGACTCACGGAGCCGTCCCACCGGGTTTTTACCTTAGACCGCACCAGGGGAAAAAGGGTTGGAACCATGTTTTCGGACGGCTGCTATCTTCCTGGTTGGTGTGAAAGGCCGCCATGGTCGCCGTGTCATGGACTTGTAAAATCTTTCGGGGAAGGTGTTTGAGAGTAGAGGCTGTCGTTCTGGTCGCCGGGCTTTGGGGTGGGATTGCCTCGGCGCAAACCCAATCCCAAGCGGTGCAGGCAGAGTCCGGTGAAAGCCATCTTCGGAATATCCGGCAGCTCACCAATGGCGGTGAGAACGCGGAAGCCTACTTCAGCCACGACGGCCGCCGGCTGATTTTCCAGAGCACTCGAGACGGCCGGACTTGCGACCAGCAGTACATCATGAACGTCGATGGCTCCGGGGTCCGCCGAATCTCGAACGGGATCGGTAAGACGACCTGCGGCTATTTCATGAGTGGCGACCGCCGGGTGCTCTTTGCCTCCAGCCATGCGCTGGAGCAAGTGTGTCCGCCCCGGCCCGATCCATCCAAAGGGTACGTATGGCGGCTGGATCCATTCGATCTTTACACTGCCAACAGTGATGGATCTGCCCTGCGAAGACTCACAAGGTTCGGTGTTTACACCGCCGAGGGTGTGATTTCGCCGGATGGGAAGCGCATTGTTTTCACGTCTCTCAAGGACGGCGACCTCGACATCTACGTGATGAACGTCGATGGCACCGGGCTAAAGCAGCTCACCCGTCAGCTCGGATATGACGGCGGCCCGTGGTGGTCCCCCGACGGCAAGCAGATCGTCTATCGGGCCAACCATCCGAAGACCGATGCCGATATCAAGGCGTACAGGGACCTGCTGGCCCAACGCCTCGTCCGTCCGAACAAGATGGATTTATGGTTGATGAACGCGGACGGTAGCGATCAGCACCAGATCACCCACCTTGGGGCGGCCAGCTTCGGACCGTCGTGGACCGCGAACGGGAAGAAAATCATCTTCTCATCCAACCACCACACCGATCCCAAGCTCGGAAACTTCGACCTGTTTCTCATCGATCCGGACGGATCGCATCTCGAGCAGGTGACGACAGCGTCGACCTTTGATGGATTCCCAATGTTCAGCCCGGACGGCAAGCGACTGGTCTGGGCATCGAACCGCCACGACGCCAATCCGCACGAGACCAACATCTTCGTCGCCGACTGGATCGACTAGCCCGGCGGGAGCCCTAGCTGCGCGAGATGGTGCTTCAGATGGCCGACGTAATCGCGCATGAAATAATCGAGTGTTGCGGGCTGATCCCGAGGCACGGTCTTCCACGCAATTTGATCGAGATTATGTCGTGCCCGCGGCCGGGTACGTTCGTCATTAGCGGCGGACTTCATCACGCGCGCGATGTGGAGATTGAAGTAGTACCACAGCGCGACGAGCTCGCTCCAGGGCGCATCGTGATAACGCTGCACCGACACCCACGCGTCCTGGTCGTAACCCGAAAACTCAAGATCGTCCCTGAACTGTGCCCGAACGAAGCGCTGGTGATTGTTGGAAGCCGAATCGATGAGATGACCAACTATCTCTCGCGGGCTCCACTTCCCAGGCGCGGAGCGACGGCCTGAAGCTTCGTCGCTGATGCTGTCGAGGAATGGTCTGGCCCGGGCGATCGCATCGCGTAGCTCGACCATGTAGTCGTTTGTGGCGACGTTGGCGGTCATGATACTGGTCCAAGTATTGAATGTTTCGCCGCCAGACCTTTGGTGCTATTGTGGGGTAGTGAGCTGGCGGGCCCTGTGAAGTTCTGAACTTACTCTCGAAACTACGATGAAACGCATTGCAATTTTGCTGGTGCTGCTGGTCGGGCTCGCGACTACCTCCGCGGCGCGGTCCCAGCAGCCAGACACTCCTTCGAAGTCCAAGGCATCTGCGCAGGCCGATTCGGTAACGTTCAAGCCGTCTCCGGAGCTCCAGAAGTCGCTTGAGGACCTGGCGCGGGCAGTCCAGACGCTCGCCCAAAGAATAGCGTCGGATCCGCAGATCAAAGCTGCGGCCGTGAACGTGGCTTCGGGCCTCGTTACGACGACCCAGCAAGTAGTCGCCGAGGAGTCGGTGGCAATTCAGCAGGCACTCAAGACGGCTGCGGATAAGATCTCCGCTGCGCAGTCCATCCCACCGGAGCACCCGAAGAACCCGTAGCCCGTTCCGAGCGTTCGTCGAACCGCTCGGACCAATCCCACCTGCCAGCGGGCACGAACTCTGCCCGCTGACGAGCCGTGAGCTCGCTCGGACTCCTCGCACAGGCGTTGGGAGTAGCCTACGCCGCCGGCATCAACGTGCCGGCGACCGTCGCGATTTTGGGGATCGCCCAGAACCGCGGTTGGATCGGTCACCTTCCGGCTGGGCTCGACACCATCGCAAGTCCGTGGATCATCGGACTCGCGAGCGCGGTTTACGCGGTCGAGTTTCTGGTGACCCTGGTGCCCGGTTTGGCGAGCATCTGGGAAACGATTCAAAGCGGAGTGCGACCGCTCGCCGCGGCGGTGCTGGCCGCAGCCACCGTTTATCATGTCGATCCGGTGATGGTCGTACCAGCGGTGCTCCTCGGCGGCGGCCTGGCCGCGACCACTCATGGGACGAAGCTTGGACTCCGCTACGCGGTCGATGCCTCGCCAGAGCCATTCACGAACGCGATCGCCAATCTTGGCGAGCTGACCACCATCGCCACTGTTGCTGTCGCAGTCTGGCAGCATCCGTACATCACGATCGCTCTGGCACTTCTGCTTCTGGTGTTGCTGATGTTGCTGGTGCGGCGAATCGTCCTCACCTTGCGGCGCCTGATCTCAGGCGACTGGTACCGCGCCGCGCGCGCCGCCCGCTCCGGCGGATCGCAAGAGAACTCCAGCGGGGCCTGAAACGGGCAAGCCTAACATCGCGACTCGATCCCGGTGCGAGCTAAATTGTCGTCCGTGGTGGATGCGAGTAGAAGAACAAGCCTGATAACTCAGGCGGTGAGCGGCGCAATTCTCGGGACTCTGTGCGCGGTAGTCGCTCAGGTTCTTGGCGTGCAGCAAATGCTCCGCCGGCCCGACCTCGCTCTGTTCGTTCCGGCGGCGATTGCCGGCGCGATCCTCGGCGTCACTCGCCTCCGTCCTCTCCTTTGGATCGGCGGCGGTATACTCGCGCTGCTTTGTGTGGCTGTCGGTTATACGCCGCTGGTGAGTGTCCTCGCCGCCCCCCTCATCCGACATGACGCGCTGCCGGCACACGTCGATGCGATCGCGGTGTTGTCGATGGGAATTACGCCCGACGGTCTGATGAAATCGGAGACTCTCGATCGATTTGTCTCGGGGGTCGAGCTCGCCAGCTCGGGGATCGCACCATCAATAATGGTATCGCGCGAGCGGAGAAACTTTGGTCGCACTTCCGTTTCGGACTCTGCAGATCTCCAGCGCATCGAAACCCTCCTTGCTGGCTCGGTATCGGTCAACTTCGTCGACTCGATTTTTACCACGCGCACGGAAGCATTGAGGATGAGAGCGATCGCCCAAAAAGATGATTGGCACACCATAGCCGTGGTGACGTCTCCCATGCATACCCGGCGGGCGTGTGCTACTTTCGAGGCCGTTGGGTTCAGGGTTGTATGCGTGCCGGCGCGGGTCCGAAACTCAGGGCTCGCACCCGGCAGCAGCGCGGAAGCAAGACTACACTCGTTTCAATCGTGGCTCTACGAGAGCTTCGCGACCGACACGTATCGAAGACGGGGGTGGATCCGGTGATCAACTTCAACGCGATACCAAAGGAGTCAACGCGATGACGTCCGGGGTGCGGGACTCGAGTCCGACTGCAGTTCGAAGCGGGGCGCCCGACGCGAAGGGAATATGGAAGGTCATTACTGCCTCATCGGTCGGAACCATGATCGAGTGGTACGACTTCTACATCTTCGGCAGCCTCGCGGCGATCATCGCGACCCAGTTTTTCCCGGGCAGCAGCCCTACCGCAAGTTTTCTGAAGACCCTCGCTACTTTCGCCGTGGGATTCGCGGTGCGTCCCTTCGGCGCGCTCGTGTTTGGCCGGATCGGCGATCTGGTCGGACGAAAATTTGCATTCCTCACCACCCTTCTCATCATGGGCGGCTCGACCGCGGCGATCGGCTTCCTGCCCGGGTACAATCGGATCGGAATCGCCGCTCCGATCGTGTTGGTGATTCTCCGCTTGCTACAGGGTCTGGCGTTGGGCGGCGAGTATGGCGGCGCGGCGGTATACGTCGCCGAGCACGCGCCCGATGGACGCCGCGGTTATTTCACCAGCTTCATTCAGACGACTGCGACACTGGGACTCTTCGTGTCGCTGATCGTAATCCTCGTCGTGCGGGCGCTGGTGGGCGAGGAGGCGTTCAAGGTCTGGGGATGGCGAGTCCCCTTCATTTTATCGATTCTGCTGGTGGCGATCTCTTACTACATCCGCATGCGACTCCAGGAATCGCCGCTCTTCTCGATCCTCAAGGAATCCGGCCGGACGTCGACGGCACCGATTCAGGAGAGCTTCGGAACGTGGTCGCGGTGGAAGGTCTTCCTTGTCGTGCTGTTCGGAGCGACTGCCGGCCAGGCTGTGGTCTGGTACACCGGACAGTTCTACGCGCTGCTCTTCATGCAGACGGTGCTCAAGGTTCCCCTGTTCACCTCGTACGTGTGCGTCGCGATCGCGCTGGTGCTTGGAGCGCCGCTGTTCGTCGTCTTTGGTGGGCTCTCCGATCGGATCGGAAGGAAGAAGATCATGATCGCCGGCAATCTCCTCGCCGCGGTGCTTTACGTGCCGATTTATCACGCGATGAAGTTCTACTCGAATCCGGTGAACACCGTGATGCTGACGCTGCTCGTTTTCGTCCAGGTCGTCTTCGTCACGATGGTTTACGGTCCGATCGCCGCATTCCTGGTGGAGGCATTCCCGGCGAAGATCAGGTATACTTCGCTGTCGCTGCCTTACCACTTTGGCAACGGGTGGTTCGGCGGATTCCTGCCCATCATCGCGACCAGTCTCGTCGCGCGCACTGGTAACATTTACGCGGGGCTGGCGTTTCCGATCGTCGTCGCGCTAATCACGGTCGTCGTCGGGTCGATCTTCCTCAAGGATCAGCACACCGAGAGCATCTGGACGGAGGTGCACCAGACCGGAAGCCACCCGGCAATTCGAACGGGCCTCCGCGTTTGAAGGCGGGACGGTCTAGATGATGCTGGCGCTGGCCGCCGCGCTCATTCTCGCGGCGCGGCCGGCTGATTCGCTCGTAATGCAGCGGATCGAGAGTCGAATCGGGCAGGAACCCGGGGCCACCGTTGGCCTGGCTTACATCGACCTTGGTTCCGGCGACACGATCTTCCTCGACGCGGATTCGACCTTTCACGCGGCGAGTACGATGAAGGTGCCGGTGATGATCGAGCTATTCCGCCGCGCTGCCGCCGGATCGTTCGGAATGCATCAGGGATTGCTGCTGGTGAATCAGTTTGCGTCGATCGTCGATGGCTCGGCGTACGCCCTCGACCAGGGGTCCGACAGCGACTCGACGCTCTATCACAGAATCGGCGATCGAGTGCCAATCGACACCTTGCTGCGGCTGATGATTACCCGCTCCAGCAACTTTGCGACGAACACCCTCATCACCCTCGTCGGCGCGGATAACGTGACGCGCACCATGCGCTCCCTGGGTGCGACGCGGATCGAGGTGCTCCGTGGCGTCGAGGACGGTAAGGCCTTCGAGCGTGGTCTCAACAACACCACGACTGCGCGGGATCTTGCGATCATTCTTCGCGCGATCCAGGAAGGAAGGGTGGCATCGCCCGCGGCAACCCGAGAAATGTTGTCGATCTTGCTAGCGCAGGAATTCAACGAGCGTATCCCGGCCGGCTTGCCCCCGGGGGTAAAAGTCGCCCACAAGACCGGGGACATTACGGCTGTCGCGCACGACGCCGCTATCGTCTATCCACCAAACAGGAGCCCTTACGTGCTGGTTGTGTTGACCAAAGGCATCCCCGATCAAAAAAAGTCCGACAGGCTGATCGCTGACTTGTCGAGAATCATTTACGAGTACAATGGGCGCCTGACGTCGGTTGCGTCGGCTCCAGTCGTTCAATGATGAAGGTCGCGTTCATTGGTCTGGGCGACATCGGGAGTCTGATCGCTGCGCATCTGACGCGCGATCCGTTCGACCTCACGGTGTGGAACCGGACAGTATCGAGGGCAGAGAAGTTTGTCGCCTCGCACCGGGCACGCGTGGCAGCAAGCCCTTCGGACGCCGTCAAAGACGCGCAGGTCGTCGTGACCTGCCTTCCCTCGTCGGTGGAAGTCGAAGCCGTACTGCACGGCGAAGGAGGGATGCTGCAATCGCTGAAGAAAGGTGCGGTCCTGATCGACTGCACCTCAGGCGATCCGCCGACCTCGCGGTCGATCGCCGCCGAGCTCGGCGGCCGCGGCGTCGAATTCATCGACGCGCCGGTGAGCGGGGGGACGACTGCGGCGAAGGCAGGTGCCCTCACCGTCATGTGGGGCGGGGAAATCACCGTCTTCGAGCGAGTCAAGAGTGTCATCGAGGCATTCGGAAAGAAGATCATTCACGCCGGACCCGTCGGCGCAGGTGACGCCCTGAAGGCGGTGAACAATGCCTTGCTGGCGGTGCACATTCTCTCGACTGCTGAAGGACTGGCCGTCCTCGTCAAGGCTGGGGTCGATCCGAAGGTCGCGCTCGATGTCATCAACGCGTCGAGCGGACGGTCCAACAGCTCGGAAAACCTGATCCCTCAGCGAGTGCTAACGCGGGCATTTCCACGCACCTTCCGCCTCGCGCTGCTCGACAAGGACATCGGCATTGCATCCGTCCTGGCTGATGATCTTGGCGTCAAGACTCCGATAATCTCGCTGACAGCCGAACGCTTTCACGCGGCCCGTGAGATGCTCGGCGAGGACGTCGACCACGTCGAGGCAGTCAGGATCATCGAGCAGGAGAATGGCGTCGAGATAAAGTGACGCCTTGATGGTAATCGACTAGCTGCGCTCTCCGAGCGCGGCTCGGTCCACTTCGGCGATTCGTTGCGCGGCCAGTCGGGGATCGATCTCCGGAGCCACCTCTTCATCCGAGAGGTCGGCGGTCCAGCGCGCACGCTCGACGACGCGTTCGCCGTTGGGGACCAACTGCCCGAACTCGATTTCGGCGCGGCGACAGAAGCGCTCCTGGCGCGCGCGGTCCTCCATCTCGATGGGGAAGCCGAGCGCGTGCAGACGCGCGTGCATCGCCTCGTGCAGAATCGTCGCGGCGACTTCCGCATCGGTGAACTGACTGTTGACGGTGAAGGTCAGCTCCACCAGACAGGCGCGCTGCTCGTGGAAGTAGGCGCCGCGGCAGGCGAATCGCTGAACGACGACCAACGCGAAGTCGCGCTTGAGATGGCGAAAGTGGTGCGGCACGTAGCGCTCGATGAGGCCGAGGGTGCGCTCCAGACGTGCAACGACATCCGCCGTGTCTATGTCGGGCCGCGTGTTGTTGACGATGACCGGAATGCCGCCAACGACGTGACGGCTGATTCGTCTCGCATCCTGGTTGCCGAACAACGACCGGAGTAACTGAAGCATGATCGAAAGATAAGGCGGAGAAGCGAATCGAACTCTTCAAATGAGGTGGTCGTTCTAGCATATTTGTGCACCAATGACTACGAAATCAACGACGGTGCTCGATGCCCGGGCCGTCGAGCGTACTCTGAAGCGGATGTCGGTAGAAATCGTCGAGCTCAATGGAGGCACGGACGATTTGATCATCGTTGGAATCCAGCGGCGCGGAGTCCAGCTCGCCGACCGACTGGTCAAGATGATCGAGGGCGGGGAAGGCGTAACCGTCCCTCAGGGTTCGCTCGACATCACTCTTTATCGCGATGACCTGCAGACGGTTGGACCTCGTCCCGTCGTTGGCCCGACGTACCTGCCGTGGGAGCTCGATGACAAGCACGTCGTCATCGTCGACGACGTGCTCTACACCGGACGTACGGTGCGTGCCGCGCTCGACGAGCTCGCGGACTTCGGCAGGCCGGCTTCGATCGCGCTGGCGGTGCTGATCGACCGGGGCGGTCGCGAGCTGCCGATCCACGCCGACGTCGTCGGCAAGAAAGTGGAAGTTGCCGACGACGAGCGGGTGGATGTGCTCGTCGCCGAGTTGGATGAGCGAACGGAGGTCGTCATCGTACCGAAGTCGGCGGCGTGACGGGAACGCTGGGCAAGGATCTGCTCGGCCT
>Ga0070679_100000555_pt1 | contig 31656 bp, 20 predicted proteins | sample KBSC63BmetaG_FD_65652 | JGI IMG/M metagenome (GOLD analysis project Ga0070679, IMG submission 65652) | Corn rhizosphere microbial communities from Kellogg Biological Station, Michigan, USA - KBS C6-3B metaG | ecosystem: Host-associated > Plants > Roots > Rhizosphere | place: USA: Michigan... | reverse complement strand
GCGCCATTTGCAGGTAGCGATTTCACTTTTTTATTTTCATTATCTAGTGAAAGTATCCAGGAAATAATTTGTTTTGCGTCAGACTCTTTCAAATCAGGGTGAGCCGCCATCGCCACTTCTCCCCATGCGCCGCTGCCTCCCGATATTACTTTGTGGATAAGATAATCCATAGCTTTAGGGTCTTTAGCATAACGCTTTGAAACTGCTGTAAAGGCTGGCCCTATTGACTTTTCCTCTACCTTATGGCAGCTCTTGCAATCTAATGAAAGCATCATATTCTTGCCCAAAATAGCCTCGCTTAATATTTGGTGCCCTTGCGTAGATGCAGCTTTATCCGAGCCTTCAATATAATCTGCGGATACAATTAAATTATTTAAATCTTTCGCCTTTGCGGTGTCATCTTTATCATTAATTATTACATGATATTTGACATTACTTCCTGGGAAATAAAAAGTTTTATTACCATCAATTGCAATATTAACTTCCGGCGCCGCATTGCCGGCATATACTTTTACAACATCACTTTTAGAAGAAGCATTTTTATCATCTTTCGCTTCTACAGAAATATTATAATCGCCTGCTTTACTAAGTGTATATTGAAGCTTAGGCTCTGTTGTTTCCTTTTTTATTCCATTTCCTAAATTCCATACATAAGAAATTTTATCATTGTCCGGGTCTTTAGCCGTAACAGTCGCTGTAATTTGCAATGGCAAATCGCCCGAAGTCTTATCAACATTTATAGCAGTAATTTCCGGGGGCCTGTTGCCTGCATTGTAATCTATGCGGGCAAGCCCTGCATCGGGATTTTTTTGAAACCACCCGGTTCCATATTCCAGCAAATATATTTTTCCATCAGGCCCAACTTCCATATCGGATATATTTGAAAACTTTGTATGCTGCATAAAAGGTTCCATGTTGTCAAAATCTCCATTGGGTTGCATGGTCACCACTTTTATCCAGTTGCGTATCCAATCATAAATAAATAATTTGCCGTTATAATAATCCGGAAGGCGTGTTTTTTTAGGATACATATCAGTATAATAAACGGGGCCTGCCATTGCAGTTCTGCCGCCACTTCCCACCTGCGGAAAATCTTTTGATGCAGCATAAGGATACCATATAAATGCAGGCTGTGCCGGTGGCAATTGTTGCAAGCCGGTATTATTCCGTGAATTATTTATTGGCTTTGCCGGATCAAATGCAGGACCAGATTGCCCGGTTGTATAATCATAAGCACGATAAGGAAGATTGTTTGCGATGAAAAAAGGCCATCCAAAATAGCCGGCTTTCCTTGCCTGGTTTACTTCATCATAACCACGTGGGCCACGTGTTTCCATGCTATCGTTATTTGCATCAGGGCCTACTTCGCCCCAATATAAATAACCTGTCTTCTGGTCAACTGAAATACGATATGGATTACGATCACCCATTACATAGATCTCCGGCCTTGTCTTATCAGTACCTTTCGGAAATAGATTATTATCGGGTATGGTGTAGTTTCCGTTCTCATCTACCTGAATGCGCAATATTTTACCACGCAGGTCATTTGTATTGCCGGCGCTTCGCCTGTCATCATATTGCAAATGGCCAGGCCGGTCATCCAAGGGCGCATAACTATTAGTTTGGAAAGGTTGATTGCGTTCATTAAAAGGAGTAGTATTATCTCCTGTTGATACAAATAACATCCTGTTCTTTCCAAAGGCAATTGAGCCTCCTGTATGGCAACATATTCCTCTTTGCGAATAAAGTTGTAAAATGATTTTTTCTGATTTCGGATCTATAGAATCATTGTTAAAAGTAAAGCGAGACAAGCGGTTAACTGAAGTATCCACCGGGCTGTAATACATGTATATAAAATGATTTTTGGCAAAATCAGGATCCTTCTGAATTCCAAGCAAACCTTCTTCGGCATTCACACCGGGAACGTCTGTTCTCCAGTAAACATTTAAAAAACCAGCCTGCTTAACCGTTTTTGTATCATTTTTATACAACATAATTTCTCCCCTTCGCTGAGTAATTAATACATCAAGATTAGGTAGAATCGTCATTTCTGTCGGTTCAAAAAAAGTGCCCTGAACCAATTGCGTTTTTGTAAACCGGTCTTCATCTGGAATAAGCTGTGTAGTTACTTTGGAGTAATCTAATTCTTTATTATCATCAATAGCATATTTTATGCCCCCTAAAATGTGTTTTAAATAATTAGGATCACTATAAGATTCTTCCGTGTGGCCCAACTCTGTGTACCAGGCCCTGCCGCCATCATAATCGTGATACCACGCCATAGGATGATTGTCGCCATTGGTTCCACCTTTATAACTTTTTTCATCAATCGTTAATAATACATGCACATCTTTATTAAGATTTTTAAAATTGTACCATTCATCTTTTCTTACCCACGGATCAGGCAAATGTTTTGTTGAAATATCATTTTTATCAACAACATGCAAAGTAGCTTGCTGCTGTTCAGGATGCCCGTTAAAAGTAGCACCCACTAACCGCTGGTACCAGCCCCAGTGATAACCTGCATCAGTAGCAGCATGAATGCCCACAAATCCGCCACCTGCTTCAATGTAGCGCTGGAAAGCATTTTCCTGGTAGTTATTTAAAAGAACATCCGCCGTATCAGTTGTACTTAAAAATACAATTGCAGCATATTGCTTTAAAGTATCTTCAGTAAACATGTCGGCATTTGATGTTGTATCTACATCAAAATTATTTTCCTGGCCAAGCTTAATAATAGCGTTTGCGCCTGCCGCTATTGATGAATGATGATAGCCGGCTGTTCTTGTAAAAACCAATACCTTGGCATTACCTGAACGTTTGTTGCAACTGCAAAGACAAAAAACAAAAACAAAGAGGATAAGCGAATAGAATCGTAAGCAATCTTTCATTTGAAAATTATAATTGGGTGATTTAAATTATTGCAATTTATTATTAAGATTTTATAACTATTGTATCAAATTGAAATTGATGAAAGAAATCATCAAACTCAATTATGAAATTTTTTCCTACTTCATCATCTCATCATAAATAATATCAAAAACATCTACAGCATTTATTTTTTCATTTGGTAATTTATTGCCCGTAATAATAACAGGTGAAAATTCCGCAGTAACACCTACTCTTCCATGAGAACCCTTGATGAGATTAGCATCTAAAGGAATTACATCCATAACATATCTAAGCCCAGATTTTTTTCGCAATAATTTATAGCCTGCATGCAGCTTTGAGGTCATAAACATTTCAACAGGATCGTAGCCTGGCTTCTTATGTATGTCAACACATCTTGCATAATCCGGCGCCTTTTCATCATCCATCCAAAAATAATAAGTGAACCAGCTATTGGCATCAGCCATCAATACAAAATCGCCGCTCCGGCTGTTATCAATATGATATTTTATCTGCGCTTCTTTATCGAGAATTAATTCTACACCTGGGATTTTTCCTAATAATTTTTTTACCTGTTCCGTAACTGATGCATCATTAATATAAACATGCGCTACCTGGTGATCAGCCACAGCAAAGGCTTTGGAAGCACCGGCGTCCAGCAATTCAGTACCACGCTCTATGCGAACAGCTAATAACCCTTCTTCCCTTAACAGCCTGTTTATATGAATAGGATTATTAACCGGTGCAATGCTATATTCAGAAAGAATTATAATTTTTGCATTTTTCTTTTCATAAAAATCAACCAGTTTTTCTATCAATTTATCAATCTCCTGCAAGTCATTTTTTATTGCAGATAAATCAGGACCAAATTTTTGCAAACAATAATCTAAATGAGGCAAATAAATAAGCGTAAGAATTGGACTGTAACGATCGTCCGTAAGCATTGATGCATCTGCAATCCATTGAGAAGATTTTATATTAGCGCCCGGACCCCAGAATTGAAACAATGGGAACTGCCCAAGCTTTTCCTGCAAATAGTCACGCAGCTCCGCCGGATGCGTATAACAATCAGGAAGCTTGCGGCCATCGGCAAGGTATTGCGGCCTTGGCGTGGCAGAATAATCTGCAGAAGAATACATATTGTACCACCAAAACATTTGTGAGCATGTAAATGATGCATCTTGTTTTTTTGCTTTCTCCCAAATTTTTTCAGCCTGTACTAATTTGTTTGATTGCTTCCAGAATTTTATTTCACAGTCATCTTTATCGTACCATCCATTGCCAACAATGCCATGCTCAGAAGGCCACTTACCGGTGAGGTATGTTGACTGAACCGCAGTAGTAACTGCAGGTAACATCGGTTTAATTGTCGCCAGGTTATTTTTTGAAATATAATTTTTTAGAAAAGGCATTTCCGTTATTAACGAAGATGAAAGGCCTACTACATCTATCACAACTGTTTTATTCATGGACAGGACTCTATTACTTAATTTTTATAATTGTTGCGCAATCCATTGCAGCTCTCTGATGACCGATTGCTGAAGTGGTAATTTCAAAGATGCTGGAAGTACATCCCACGTGTACGTTTCCACTTCAAGATGATTAGTAAAATTTTTATCTTTTTGCAAACAGAGCACTTCTATAATATCTTTTTGTGTTGATTTTAATAATCCAAATTCTTCTTTAAAAACGGGCACATGAAAATGTGCACGCCATTCATTTACTTCGGCATTATCAGCATCTGATAACGCTTCAGGAAGATCAGCATATCTTAATAATTCATCATTATTTTTTTTAGCAACAACCTGGTGCAGGTAAATTGGTTCATTATATTTTGAAAAGTTTTCTTTTATGTTTTGCCTGTTCAAAACATCTTTATCCATTGGCGCTTTGAGGGCTGCGCTTATTTGTAATTTACCAATATTTATTCCTGATTCTACAGTTTGTCGGATCATTTCTTCATGGGGTTCATAGCCAATAGCAAAGTGGCACACATCATAACAGAGACGGATATGCGCTTTTAATAATTCTTCCGCTTCGGAAAGTGAAACCTTAAATTTATCAGCAATTTTTTTACATCCGTTTTTAAGCAAAACATTTTTAAACCAATAAATAAATTCTGTACCGGTTTGAAGCATTCCATCAGGCTCCGGTTCAATGTCAAGGTGAAAAACTACACCTGTTGATCGATGCATTTTAATGAGGTGTTCTGCAACTAATATTACATTATTGGTACATGAATCCATTGCATTTTTAAATGTATCTTCCTGAGGAAACCAACGCCTGTAAGTTAGCGGAGATGTTGATACGCCTCCATCCATCCCTTCAGGCAAAAGCTCTTTTAAAATTTCAAACAACCTTATGGTATATTCTACTCTTTCAGGAGTACTCCAGTCAGGCGTATGAACATGATCTTTCACACGGGTATCATGAAAATTGCCATAAGGAAAACCATTCATTGTAAAAACATAAGTATTATTTTCATTGAGCCATTGTTTAAAAGCATTTAGGTTTTTTTCTTTAATTAATTCAATGCTTGCTGCATTGGCCAGCCGCAAACCCATGCCCATAGGCTTATCCGGAGAAAGTTCTTTTTTTATACCAGGAAAGTTCTTTTGTAATTCATTAAAATGATCTTCCCATTTTTCACCGCTATGAATGTTAGTGCAATAAGTTAGATGGCCTGAGTTAGTAAGCATATTAGTTAAAATTAAAAGCTTTTGTTTCTGAATAAAATTTTAATTGCGCTGATGCTTCATGCAATAGATTAATATTTATTTCATGAACTTCTTCTCCATTGCCTATGCCGCTAAGCAACATAATAGTTAATTGCCCTCCAAGATGTTCTCTGAATTCATTTAACCCCGATAAAATTTTACTTTCTTTTTCGACCTGCATAAAAGGATGTGTAATGTCAAAACCTAAACCTAATAACAGGCGAATAATTCTTTCTGCATCTTCTGTTGCCAACATTCCTGCAAGAGATGAATACATCGTATCTAATGCGATTCCCATTGCAACTGCTTCGCCATGCAGTACGTCAAAATTAGTAAGTTGTTCCAACTTATGTGCGCTCCAATGGCCAAAGTCCAGCGGGCGTGAAGAACCCATTTCAAAAGGGTCGCCGCCTCTTATGTGCAAGAGATGAAGTTCGGCACATCGCCTGATAAGATAATTCATTGCATCGATGTTTCGGGCAACTAATCCGGCCGCATTATTTTCAATCCACGAAAAAAAAGTTACATCTTTTATTAAGGCAACTTTAATGGCTTCGGAAATTCCGGAACGCCAGTCGCGATCTGATAATGTTTTTAACAATTCATCATCATTAAACACGGCAACAGGCGGGGCAAATGTTCCAAGAAAATTTTTTTTATTAAAATAATTAATACCATTTTTTACGCCAACTCCTGAATCGTTTTGAGCCAGAACTGTTGTTGGAATTCTTATATGCCTGATACCGCGGTGAGACACAGCAGCAGCATAGCCTGCAACATCAAGTACAGAGCCACCGCCGATTGCAGCTATGTAAGAATGCCTGTCGATGTTATGAAAATTTACAGCTTCTATAATTTTATTATAAGATGTAAGATCATTCTTCGCAACTTCTCCGCCGGGGATTATTAGTATATTTTCAACTAAAGAAACTGTATTATATTTTTTAAAATAAGAAATAATTTCTTTCGTGAGATCCGGATGTGTGGCATTCACATTTTCATCTATTATAAAAAAAATTCTTTGATGTGAAGAAGTATTTTTCTCTTTAAAAAAATTTTCTAAAATTAAATTTGAAGCATTAAAAAGCCCCGAAGTGAAATAAACTTTATACTCAAACTTTACACTAAATTCCTGTTCCAGGTAATCCATACATTTTATTTAAAAGCAGTTGATATTTTCTACATCAACTAAATTTTTTTCTTTATGTCACCGCAAATTTTTTTGCGAGGTATAAAGATAAAGGCAATAAAAGCACAATTAGCAAAGCTACCCATATTGCACCAAATGCCGCTGCCCATGAAGCGTTCAGCAGTATCAAAGCAATAACGCCAGCCTTCACTGCTTTGCCAATGTTTTTTCCACCAGGCTCTTTGGCAGCTTTAATTAACGGCGCAAAAATCATTAATAAAAAAAGAAATAAGAAGATGCAAGTAAGCAATACATTTTTGTTATTAAAAGAAATAAACAAAATAGAAGCCGCTACCAAAATATATAGAAAGCCCGCAAAATAAAGCGATTTACTTTTTCCGCCATGTACTTCGCCACGGCTTATCATTGTAATAGAAGCAATATAAATTATCGGTATAATTGAAACATACCAATAAGCGCCTAATTGCGGTGTTAAAATGCTTACACCTAATAAAAGATTTAATCCCCGGCACAAGCCCATATTCAACGGCCCTAAGAGAGCATTATGCTTGCCCCACTTGTCGTAAACAAGTGCAGCAAAAGAAATAGAAATAGCAAATGCGCCTGAAATAATATTTACAAGAAAAGCAGTTAGAATACCTGCAAGCAATAAAATAATTGCAAATGAAGCGCCTTGTTTTACACTAATAACTCCTGACGGAATCGGGCGTTCAGGCCTTTCTATTTTATCAAGTTCTGCATCGAACACATCATTAAAAACAACGCCACCGCCATAAAGCCCAATGGTGGAAATGCATAACAAAATAACCGGCAAAAGATGATGCATCAATAAACCTGGTTCTGTAAAAAAGCCCGAAATTGCAATACCTGCCAGCACATCAGCAACAGACGTAACGATGTTTGCGGGTCTCATTAATCTTAAATACGCAATAGATTTTTTCAAGAATATTCTTTAACTGATAATGATAGAAGAAGCATCAATTCTCGGTTGCTGCCCTCCGCGAAGTATGGTATTGCCTTCAAATTTTTCTGACTGGTCTATATTTTTTGTATTAGCAAAATCAGCTTCATTTATTTGCCCGCTTTGGCCAAAAGCTGTAATGGCATTGCGATAAGTAACCAATTCAATATCTTCATCGCTAATACCACGCTGTTTCATTAGCGAGGCCGTTTTAGGAACCGCAAGAGGATCGCTTATTCCCCAGTCGGCTGCAGAGTTTATCATGATTCGTTCTGTGCCATATTGCTTAACAACTTCAACCATGCGCTCGTTGCCCATTTTTGTAAAAGGATAAATTGTAAATGCTGCCCAAAAACCTTTATCTAATACATCTTTTACGGTTTCTTCGTTATTATGATCCACTATAACCATATAAGGATTCAGACCGTGTTCTAAAGCAATATCCATGCTTAGTTGCGTTCCTTTTTTCTTGTCGCGATGTGGCGTATGAATTTGTACAGGTAATGCAGATTCCTTTGCAAGACTTAATTGAAGGCGATAATATTTTTCTTCCAGCGCTGTTTGGTCATCAAAGCCTATTTCCCCAACTCCCACAACACCTTCTTTATAAATAAACATTGGAAGTATTTCCATAACCTGTTCCGCAAGTGGTTCATTATTTGCTTCCCTGGAATTTAAACCAATAGTGCAATAATGTTTAATTCCAAATTGTGATGAACGAAATCTTTCCCATCCTATCAGGCTGCTGTAATAATCCCTGAAAGTGTCAACACCGGTACGTGGCTGGCCGAGCCAGAAAGCAGGTTCAATAAGCGCCACCACTCCCGCATCAGCCATAGCCTGGTAATCGTTGGTAGTGCGGCTCGTCATGTGTACATGCGGATCAAAAAATTTCATGCCGCGAATGTTTTCAAGGTCTATAGGTAACGTTTCTTTCGCACGAATTTCGTTTTCATGCGATGATTTATTAGAGCACATAAATTTGTTTTATGTATGATTAATTTTTGTTGCAATGATCATGGATGCATTTCAATCGGCTTCATTTATTATAAAGTATCTGTTTATTTTTGAAATTAATTTCTTGAATTTATATTTCTCCAATTCAATTTATTATTTAAAATATCATGTTTAAGTTCCGGTACTGAATCTAATAATTGTTGAGCCGGTTCATAACTACTACGGCTACACGATAATACGGCTGCTTCTTTTGAATGAATATCGCCGGAAAAAAATAATTTTTGAATATCATCAAAATTAGATTCATCTATAAAGCTGCCCACCAGTCTCCAAAGCTGAACATTCACAGAGCGCTTAGCCGCCTGGCGCTCATGTGCATAATCAATAAGAGTGGATGCTAATTGTTTATTTGCACGTTCATCTAAACCTATAATGCGATTCACATCTTTGTCTGCAAAAAATGCTTTTAAAACCAATTGGTTCCAGGCTGCTTCATCGAGATATTTAGAAGGATAAGGATTATCATACATTATCGCATCGAGCACTATTCCTATATTGCTTCTTATACCTTCTGCGCAACGCTTTATCCACATTTCAGGATAAGCAAATGCTGGTAAAGAAGCATACAAATCCGCCAATTCATTCATCTCTGGATTTTTGAACAAGCCTGATACTTTATTGAAATAATTTTCCTGTTCATCAGCACTCACATGTAGCAATATCCATGTTCTGCATAATCTGCGCAAGGGAAAATTTGTTATAGAAAATTCCGGAAGAGTTGTATTGATTTGCTTTTCCTGGTTAGCAGTAACAGTAATTATTTTATTGCCGGTTTTTCTTGCTATAGCAGCAAAAGAAAGATTTAATTGCCGGGCATTTTCTTCTGAAGAAACGATATTTGATTTTTCTAAAAGCCAATTGTAACTATCTGCATCAAGGCTAAGATTAATAATAGCCAGTAGTATTTTTTTTAATTCTTCAACATCATAATCATACATTTCGTTTTTCACTTTTTTATTTATTAAAACGCAAAATAATTTATTGTCAAAGCGCCGCTAATAATAAGCAAGCCAAAAAATTCACGGGTCTTTTCAATATAAGGCTTTGTAGCCTGCATGCTTTGCACAATGCTTTCTCTTTTATATTTTGTTATCCAGTCGCGAACGCCATCTTTTGCAAAAAATAATATGATAGCATAAATGAGATAAAAAGCAATTGCCACGAGATATACGATTGGATAATATTTTCCAAACGCAGCCAAACCGCAGCAAACAGAGGCCACGAGATAAATAGTTACCCAAAGCCATGCATCAATATCATTGAGATTTACATAAGCGAATGCCGCAAAAGCAAGGCAGAAGAATGCATTAAGTATAATTAAAAACATAAATTTTTTGTTGAAAGCGAAGTTATTAAAACGTAGGTTAAGGATTTATAAAAGTATTGAAATGGCATAATATATGCCATTTCAATACTTTCTTTTCAATTTACAGGTATGAGAATTTATTTTAGCTTCGATGTGGGACTGGCTCCCATAGCGTATTCTATGCCGCCAAGAATATGTTTCAGGTAAAGCGGGTCAGCAAAAGATTCTTCAGTATGGCCGAGTTCTGTATAAAAAGCCCTGCCTCCGTCATACTCATGATACCAAGCCATCGGGTGATAACCCATCGGCGCTATTTTGCCCTGGCTATAACTTTTTTCATCAATAGTAATCAGCACATGCAAATCTTTCGCTATCCACTTAAAACTGTACCACTCATCTTTTCGTACCCACGGATTTGGCAAATGCCTGGTAGAAATATTATTGGCATCCTCAATGTGTAAAGTGGCTTCCTGTTGAGCGGGATGGCCACCAAAATAAGCGCCCGATAAATTACCGTACCATTGCCAATTGTATTCGCAATCTGTAGCGGCGTGTATGCCCATATACCCGCCACCTGATTCGATATACTTTTTAAACGCCTCCTGTTGCTCATCGTTTAATACATCGCCAGTTGTGCTTAAAAATATCACCGCTTTATATTTCTTTAAATTTTCAAAATTGATTTTATCCGCATCAACAGTTGTATCAACATCAAAATTATGTTCAGCGCCAAGTGTTTGAATCGCAGTAGTGCCAATGGCAATGGAGCTATGATGAAACCCTGCAGTTTTTCTAAATACAAGCACCCTGGGTTTTGGCTTTGCTACTGCGCTTGTGCTGCAAATTACCAAAGCAACTATGGTTAAAAATATTGGCAGCCCAAGCAAGGAATTACTTTGTGTGGTAGTTGTCATTTCTTTATTTATTGTTTAATTTTTATTACTGATAAATAAACCCGTTTGTAGTAAAACAATGCAATCTATTATGATAGTAAGAACTTACTTGTCAGGCCATCGCCATATTTTTTAATAAAGATGGCGATGTTATTTTCTAATGAAGAAAATAAACATTTTTCTTTATCCGGACCCATGGGCTAAACAGTCACTGAAACTTCCTGCAACGAATCGTTTGTTAACTTTTTCTTTCTTGATCTCTGGTAAATATATAATCCAATAAATGCGAAAGTAAGTATCAATGGAATAATATTAGTCGCCATAATTACCTGTGGACCTGAGACAAGTTGGGCATGCGCGTACGCTGCCGCTTCTGGGGTGCCCGCAGCTGCAGAACGATACGTGTCTAAACTGGCCCCTGCAGGAAGCACTGCAGCTATAAGAGAATCATAATATCCTCCCATAAAAAACATATAAATTGACACGGCAAACATTCCGGCGCCACCTAATAAATTAATGCCCAATGCTCCTGATTTTGGAAGATTTTCTGATACAAAACCTAACATTGTTGGCCAGAAATAAGCAACACCAAAACCAAAAATTATTGCGGCGATAAATATTGAATTACCCGTCAGTGTTCCCAGTAGATAAATGCCGATGGTTGAAAGAACCGCAGAAAATACTAATAACCCGGCGGGAGAAATGCGGTGAACTACTGGCCCAGCCACGCTACGTGCAAACGCCTGCACAGCAGCCACAAGTGCCAATATCAAAATAGCGCTATTGGTAACATTTTGCAACAGTACGCCCACCCATTGATTGGTAAAAAGCTCGGTAATAGCTGTACCCAACATACAGATAAATAGAAAAATATATAAAGGCTTTAAAATTGTCTTATACATTTCCTTTGTAGATACGCCAGATGACACTCTTTCTGTTACAGGGAAATCTAATTTAAAAAACATATACCCATATATCAGGGTAGGAATAAGCATGGTAGCCGTTTGCCATTGCCAGCCTAAATTTATTTTTGCAAATCCAAACGAAATAAGCGTACCTATTACAATACCCCCTGGAAACCAAAAATGAAAATGGTTCAGCTTGGTTGTTTTATTGGTAGGATAGATAGAGGTTACCAAAGGATTGCAGGCTGCTTCTACCGTGCCGTTAGCAATGCCAATAAATAAGGTAGAGATATATAAACTAAAAAATCCGGTAGAAAAAATAGTAAATATTATTCCAAGCAAATGAAGAAAGAAAGCCAGTAACAACAGGCGTTTCATACCCACAATATCCACAATAACACCGCCAATAATTATTGCCAAAGGAAATCCCCAAAAGGCAGTTCCGGCTATTAATCCCAATTGTTTTGCATCTAAGTGAAATTGAACCATCAGGTTGTTCATGATGCCCGCCCGGATGCCGAACGATAAAGAGGTTACCAGCAAGCCAAGGCAACTTGCTACAAATAATTTGTTTGGTTTAATTGTTTTTTCCATAATAATTAATTTTACTGGCGAAGGGTGATTTGAAAGAATATAAAAAAAATTTAATGATAATTTTTTTGCTAGGTAGGTTCAATGGCATTGCAGGTGTTGATTCATTTAGAAAGCCGTACAAATGCCTTATTCAGGAAGGTCTTTCTCTTTCAAAAAGAGAACTTCGGGATCAGGCAATCGTCATAAATAAATTAATTATTTATGAGGCAATAATATAAAAAAAAACTGATTAAACCTTCGATTAGTTTTACTGCAACAACTCTTTCATTGTAAAAGATTCCTGCCTGCCTTTATATTTTTGGCGAACAGACTTTACATCGTCTTCAGTTATGACACCTGCTTTATTATTCCATGCTTTACGAATATAAGAAACGATGTGTGCAATATCCTGGTCGCTCAACTTATCATTGGTGCTCATTCCTGGCATAGCACCCGCCACATCAGGAGGTACAAAGGTTTTATTGCCCACCTTAATTGGGCCGGTCAATCCATACAAAACAATTGACAATAGTTTTGATTTATCTCCCTGTACCCAGTTAGATTCATTCAACGGAGCGCCCAACCCTTTGATTCCATTCCCATCATCTCCGTGGCATACCTGGCAATTAACAGCAAATAATTGCTTTCCTAACAATAGATTTTTATCCATGTTCTTATTCGCAATTGCGGCCAGCCTTTGCTTCTCAGCATTTTCTATTACGCTATTCAGGCGATGAATAAACGCATCGGAAGTATCTTTTACATTGGCTTCATAAAGTTTCAAAAACGCTTTTTCCTGGTTATGAAGCCCGCTAATGATTGCATCTGCTACGTAAGAATTGTCTTTATATTTTATCGCCGTCTTTATCAAAACATCATTTGCTGTTTTATTGTATTTTACTATAGCAGATCCTAAATAGCCAATGTAAGGAGCCAGCCCCTGAACATTTTCATCCATAATTTGCTGGTATTTATTTAGCCAAAAACCAGCATCTTCCTTATTCTTCATTATAGCAATTGCTGCAGTAAGTATTTGCTGCTTCATGATAATGGAAGAATTTGCCCAAATAGCCGCAAGGTCATTGTTATGTAATTCGTTCAAGCCTTCGAGCACCCATAAAGCACTTATTCTTCCGGTTAAAGTGCTATCAGATCTCAACATGTTTTGCAGTGACGGAGTAAGGCTGTTTAGCTGTTCATCCACAATATAATTGTGTGCAGTTTGCCTTAGCCATGAGTTAGAACTATTTAAGTAAGATAAAAGAGAATCTGAATTTCTCTTAAAAACAGGAGCCAGTAATTCCTTTCCTTCCGGAACTATTTTATAAATACGGCCACAGTTAAGCGGTTGCTCCAGTCCTCTTTTCATTGCTTCGCCTGCGAGATAAGGAGTTAAATAAGTTTTATGCTGAATAATGCCGCGATACATATCAATAATATACATAGTACCATCCGGCCCTACATATAAATTTACCGGTCTGAAACGCTCATCCGTGCTTGCTAAAAATTCTTTGTTTTTGTAAGCCTCTCTTCCGGATGTTGAGTCAATTTCAAACGATAAAATATTTCTTTTAATTAAGTTAGCCGAAGGTTCCGCCACAAAAGCATTATCATAATAATCCCTTCCATAAGCATCGCTGTTAAAAAGAACAGGGCCACATGCTGCTGTAAAATCAACAAGCCTCAGGCTATCATCCAAAACACCTTCCATATAGCCACGATTTACTCCCGGCGTTGGATGGGCTGGATAAACCCGGTTATCAGGAACAATATTTTCATCATAGCCCTTTACCCTTCGCTGGTGCGGATTTTCAGAACCAAGTCCGGGTGAAAAATAATCGCCGATTAAATTTTCAGAGTTTGTATTATAATACAAACGGCCACGCTCATCCTGCGAAATGCCCCACTGCCCGCGGAAATGAGTGCGTTCTTTAAGCCATTTATCTTTTCCGATCCTGCGATAGCGATTCGCAGATTTGGCATTATATATCCAGTTGTCCAATCCGCGCAATAAGCCGTTGGGCTGGTGCTCTGTATTCCCGCCCGTTGCATAAGCGCTATCCACCAAATATTTTTTTCCAGCTTTATCATTATCATTCTTAACAAACCATAAGTAGGGCGGCTCCGCGACCAATATACCATCGTTAAATAAACAAAGCGCTCTCGGCATTAGCAACGAATCCATAAAAACTTTTCGCGAATCGATGAAGCCATCATTATTTTTATCTTCCAGTATTACAATTTTGCCCGTAGGTGCGTCTTCTCCTTTACCGGATGTATCGGGCATATAAGCATTCATTTCAACTGCCCAAATTCTGCCTTTGTCATCAAAATTTAAAGCAACAGGTGCGCTGATTAAAGGCTCTGAAGCTACTAATTGAATTTTGAAATTATCTTCTATTACAAAATGCTTTAATGCTTCTGCAGGAGATAATACGGGGGCTTTAACCGTGTCAATTTTGCTTCTGAGATTTCCTGAGGGTTGATTGTTATTTCGGGTATTGCAGGATGTGGTTAATAACAGCGAAAAAAGTATTATCAAAAAGAAACTACGATTCTGTTTGAAGTTATGTCCGTTCATGGCAGAGGTTTCTCAAATGTAGGAATGAATAGTTTATTATTTACTTTGGTTTAACTTAAAGTATTTTTTCTTAAATATCCATGACAAATTTTAGACGGGTTTGTAACCTTCAGGCGACTCCATCTTTTACTCCCTTAAAATATCCTACTGATTCTGCAATGCCGGGAAAAGGATCTTTCATATCTTTTTCAAACTCTATACTGCAATGGCCCGGATATTTTATTTTGCGCAATGCTTTCACTAAAGCAGGAAAATTAATAATCCCTCTTCCGGCTTCAATGGCTTTTCCATCCTGTTCCGCTTTTGTAACGTCTTTTATATGTAAATCAAATATTCGTTTATTGTATTTTAAAACTGCTTTTTCAGGATCAACTCCCGCTCTCTGCGCATGGCCAATATCCAGGCAAAGTCCCATACGGGCATCTTTGTTTTTAATTAAATCGTAGGCCATTTGCGGGTTTGGATACAGCTTATCTTCAGGGCCATGATTATGTATAGCAAGTTTTATATCGTATGATTTTACCTTCTGTTCCGTATAATCTATAAGATCGTGATTGGGTACTCCTATGATGAGAGATACACCCACATTTTTTGCATATTCAAAAGCCTGATCAACCGCTTCCTTGGTTTTCATGTAAATAACCCCTACACCATAAATGCTTATACCTGCATCTTTATATTGCTTCACCACTTCATCAATTTTTTCTTTTGTGCTATTGATGGGCAAATGAAAATCTTTTATTGACATATTATGAATGTCGAGCCGCTGCATCATTTGTATAGATTTTGGTATATCAAAATTTACAAATGTAAAGTCTGCAATACCTATGGGAAGATCTTTTAATGTTTCTGGCCCATCAAAATTTAGGGATTCACCTTTATTTATCAAAGGCAAAAAAGTTGCTGCGGTAAGACTGAACGTTGTGTTCCTGATAAAATTTCTGCGGGAAGCCATGTTTTAAAGTTTAAATTATTATAAAGAAGAATGCCACAAATATGAATTTTTGTTGTTATGAACCACTAATACTTTTAAAGCAAACCTTATTTTAATTCTTTCATTTTTATACTTCGGTAAGAAACCATGTTACCATGATCCTGCAACAGAATATGCCCGCTATCCCATAATCCAAAATTCTTCCAGTTTTTATACTTACTTATTTCCACGAGATGTTCAAACTCATCCGATCCTCTCTGGTAGGATAACATTTTGTATTCGTTGAGCCAGTGTTCTACGCGTTTATCAGGATAAGAAATAATTCTCCCGCGATTCCATTCCCCGATTGGTTTAATAGCTGCACGAATATTATTTCTCGGTATAAGATCATACAAGGAAGATTCCGTGCGGTCACCATTGCGGCCCAATTTTGCATCTGGATGAAGCGAATCATCCAACACCTGGTATTCAAGGCCAATGCCAGACATGCCGTGCGTATCATAACTTTCTTTTACAAAATATTTCACGCCGCTATTAGCTGCCGGGGTTAGTTTGAATTCAAATTGCAAATCAAATGCTCCATATTCTTTATTTGTTACAATATCACCACCTTTTCCTTCCTGTTTGCCATTTGAAGATAATACCGTTAATACACCATCTTGCATTACCCAACCAGAATCGGGAAACTGTTTTTTATCAATTCCTCTCCAACCCTGCGAAGTTTTTCCATCCCATAAAAGTTGAACACCATTTTTCTTTTCTTGTTCCGATAAAGTATTCGGAATAAGATTTACTACAAAAATGCTGTCATTGGGACTGGCTTGTAAATTTCTCGTTTTGATTTTGATATTTTTCCAGCGTATCTCTTTTCCCGCATCAGAAGCATCATGCACTGCATGAACCTGCAATGCTATGAAACCTTTGTGCGTCATATTATCTACAAGGTTGGCGCAGGGCACGCCATTTAACCAGGTACGAATGTTATTGCCAACACATTCTACATGATAATGATTCCATTCCCCATTTTTAAAAGCTGCTTTAGCTTCGGAATTTAACTCTAATGGATACAACCAGCCACGCCTTGCTTCGTCATAAATACCTCCGCTCCATGCTCTTGCAGAAGGGTCCACTTCAACCTGGTAACCATGTACGCGGCCGTTGTTATATGCCGGTGTGCTTTCACTTCTTATTTGGATGCCTGAATTCATTGCCGTATCCACATTTAGATCTACATCCAAAAAGAAATCTCCATATTCTTTATCTGTAACTAAAAATGAATTTGGAGTATTTGGTACGGTAGTACCAACAATTTCACCATTTTCAACTGCATATTTTGCGTGACCATTTAACTGGTGCCATCCATCTAAATTTTTTCCATTAAAAAGATTTTGCCAACCATCATCGGTAGCGCCGCCAGAGGAATTATTACAACTTACAAATTGTAAATATGATAAGAAAAATAAAAGGTATTTTAATTTCATTTTGGAAAGAATTTATTTATAAAATTTAGAATATTATTAATGGAAAACCTTGCCACACTCTCTGTTTTGTATCTTCTTCTACCTTTTGCCCTATTATCTTTACGGTCTACCTCTTAGCATGTGCCAGTATGCCTTCTAACTTATATGTCAATCTTTGGCCTCCACCCTGCCTCGTATTTTCTGCTCCAGAGACTTTGTGCTTCTTTATCATTTAGTATTTTGCCTCCATTGTTAGCATCGCAATGAAGTGTTCTTCCAACACGCTGAGATATATTTCCCAAATGGCACAATAGGACACTTTTATGTCCTTCTGTTATTGGCGAATTTAAAGGCTTTCCGTCTCTTATGGCACTAATAAAATTTTCAAAATGATAGGCATCTAATTGCACGCCTGGACCCATAGAATTAATAGCATCGGTTTTCGGTTCTTTCTTGCTTTCCTGAATCAATTTATTATTCTTATCAAATATTTTATAATCATCGTTGCCGGTGTTTACCAGTGTTCCCTTAGTACCGTAAATTTTAAAACCGCGGCCACTGTCCGCCTCCGGATAGTTATTACAACTGCGGCTTTCCCATGTGATTGCTTTATTTTCTGGAAATTCATAAGTAATTACTTGTGTGTCGGTAGTTTGCCAATCATCTTTATAGGCATAGCGACCACCACCGGAAGTAACTTTGTTTGGAAAGGTTACGCCAAGCGCCCAACGCATGCAATCAATTTCATGCGTTCCATTGTTGCATGCTTCGCCTGTGCCCCACTTCCAGAACCAATGCCAATTATAAGGTACTTCATTATCTTTATATTGTTCACGGGACGCAGGGCCTTGCCAAAGTTCCCAATTAAGATTGGAAGGGACAGGAACTACTTTTCCATGACCGATTGATTGCCGATTGTTGGCATACCAGCCTTTACCAAAATAAGCATCGCCAATAATTCCCTCGTGAATTGCCTTAATGGCTTCCGTAATATTGGGCCATGAACGCCGCTGGTTACCCATTTGTACCAAACGGTTATATTTTTTTGCAGCAGCTATCAGCATTTCTCCTTCTTCAGGGTTATGGCCGCATGGCTTTTCTACATATACATTTTTTCCTGCCGCACAGGCAAGAATAGCGGCAGGCGTATGCCAATGATCAGGCGTTGCAATTGAAACAGCATCCAGATCTTTATCATCCAGGATGGTTCTGAAATCCTGTAACGCTTTGGGCTTTACGCCATTTAATTTTTCAGCGAGATTAATTCCCTTGGCTAAGGCATTTGCTTCCACATCGCAGATGTAAGCGATTTCCACATTTGGAATTGTGTGGTAAGCTTCTATATGAGCAAGCCCCCGACCATTGGTACCAATAACAGCCACTCTTATTTTATTAGCAGCAGAATTGTTTTTTGCAAGCGCCGAAAGGCTTAAACCACTTAGGCTTAAGCCTGCTCCGGCAACAGCAGTATTTTTTATAAAATCTCGTCTTTGCATAGTTATTGAATTTTAGAGTTTAGCACGAATTTCGCTAATTAGCAGAGCTTGCTTTCCAGCCATTAATCTTATACCAACTATTTTTATTCGGGCAGTTGTTCAAGTGGCGGCACATTACTTCCGGCTCCATTGTAACCATCATTTTGATTAATATGGCCACTTACATTTGCATCAATAGCTGATTGCGGTATTGGCCATAATACATGATATGGGCTTAAAGTATATTCGTCACCGTGAATGGTATGAACACCTTTATTATAAAACTCAGTTACGTCCATTATCCTGTCATACCAAAAATTCTTTGTAGAAAAATCATTCATGCTGTAAGTGCGCCCTTTATAATCGGGCTTGCCTGTTTGTGCAAAAAGATAAGCCATACGGGTTAGTTCCACCTTACGGTATTCTTCGTAATATAACTCACGAGCTCTTTCGTCAAGAATAGTTTGAATGGTTACATCACCCGCAGATACAGGCTGGGCACCGGCTCTCTGCCTCACAACATTAATGTCTGCGGCTGCGCTTGCCAAATCGCCCTTCCAGTAATAAGCTTCTGCCCTTACGAGATAAGTTTCTGCCAGCCTGAATACATACCACGGGGTATGGCCGCCGTTATTCAATGAATTTTGATGATCGGGAATAAACGTTTTGTATTGCGGCCAGTCGTACCAGCATCTTATGGTATCAGAACACAAGAGGGCGCCCGAACTACTAAACTTCTGTAAATTCTGTCCGTAGTAAGGATCATTTTGAGTTTTTAATGTAGGATTATTATACACCATATCTTCCATTCTCATCCAGTTTTGAGGGGCATGACGCAGGTCTCCCGGATCATTTTCCCATAGTTCGTGGGTGCTATACCAGGTGCTGCGGCAACGGCCAATTCCCCTGCCATAAGCAGTTTGCTGGTCATATTGTATGCCCGTAGTCCTGATAGTGCCTGTATGGCCTGCGGGCGTATTGATCTTGTTATCCCAGTTAGGTACAGCCTGCCTCATAACAGAGCTTCCCCCATCGTAATCGCCATTATTGATATAGCCTTCCAGGTCTATTACGTAAAATAATCCTTCTGTATTTGCAGGCAGTGTTTTATTGGTAGGGCGATGCAAATCCCAAATAACGTTATAACCGGTGTCGGCAAATTTGGGAGCCATATCTGTTTCGCTTCCAAAACGAGAAGTCATTAAATGATAGGTACCGCCATCAATAAGAGATGAAGCGGCAGCAATGGCATCATCAAAATTTCCCAAAGCCAAATCTATTTTTGCTAATAAATGCTGGCAGGCGCCCTTTGAAACTTCTCCTTTGGGTACACCATCAGGAACCCATTGCACTGCATACTCCAATTCCTTTTTCATTTCTTCAAGGATTACTTTACGATCAACGGTTTGAAAATCTAATTTTGGTGAAGTATACAGTTTTCCTGCATAAGGCACGTTACCAAAACTATTACAAAGAATATAATAAGTATAAGCCCTGAAGAAATAAGCAGAGCCTATCAACGCATTTCTTTGAGCCAATTGAGCAGGATTAGTAGTATCCCATTTTGGTGCATTTATGTAAGCTAAAACCGTATTGGCGTATTTAAGCCTTGCATAACCCTGCTCCCAAAACCAATAAATACGGTTATGATCTGCATTATCATTGCCAGAATTAATGGCATCCGGGGTGATATCTATATTCATATCCTGGGCAGGGCCAGATTTATCGGTAGTGCCTTCCACAGCCACATCAGAAAATATTAATTGGCTAATTATGGGAGCACCATCACCAAAAAAATCATATCGTAGATTTCTTTCACAGGCGACCAAGGCATCCTGTAGGGCAGCAGCCGTTGTATAAGTTTGATCGGGCGTATAAAAAGAAAGCGGTTTTGGCTTCAGGTAACTTTTATTGCAACCCGTGCCAGTAACTATTGCAATTAATATAATCGCCAGCCCATATATTAACTTTTTATTGATTGTTTTCATCTTTTAATTTTTTAAATAGAGCAATTAAAGTGTCAGGTTAAATCCAAAAGTGAATGTCCTTGGTGTAGGACCAGGGCCTGGATTATTGGCAGCATTAGGGTCCCATTCAGGATCCCAGTTATCCCAATCCGGAGCATAAAGTGCTGCATTCTTTACTGAAAAATAAACCTTAAAATCTTGTATGCTGGCTTTTTTCAACAAAGGCTGTGGAAATGTATATGCCAACGCAACATTGTCTAACCTTATAAAATTCCTGTTTCGATACACACTATAGGATGCACTTCCATCACTTGAAAAAATCCTGGAAAAATCATTAGTAGGATTATCGGGCGTCCAATGCGGATATACATAGCCATTGGTGCGATCGGGGAATCCGCCTTTATTTTTTGCCTGATTAAAGGAAGCCATATATCCCCATGAAGAATAGATTAAGGCAGAAAGGTCGAAATTTTTAAAGAATGTAAAATCATTCCTTAATGTCCATTGATAACGTGGCTTTGTAAAACCAAGAAACTGGCGGTCATCATTAGTGTATTTACCATCATTATTTACATCTTCTATTTTAAAATCGCCAGGAGACTGACCATATTTTTTTGCCTGGTCTTTATCACCGCTTTGATATACGCCCAGCACTTTCAGATCCCATACTGCATCAATAGGATGGCCTATAAACCATTTGTTAGGAATATCACTCGCTTCCTGACCATTTACAATATTACCATACAGGTGAGCAATCTTATTACGGTTTAAAGAAAAATTGAAAGAGGTGTTCCATCTAAAGTTGCGCCTGTCAATATTGGTGGAGTGTAAACCAATTTCTAACCCTTTATTATCAATCTCCCCAAGGTTAGATTGCACATTGGTAAAACCAATTACATCGGGTAAAGTGCGGTTCACCAAAAGATTTGTGGTCTTGCCTTTATAAACGTCTATACTTCCTCCAATTAAACTATTAAGAATAGAGAAATCCAGCCCGATATTATAAGCTGCAGTCCGTTCCCATTTAAGTTCAGGATTTTGAAGCCGGGAGACATACAACTGGGTTACAACATTAGTTGTACCATCTGGATTTACTTCAAGATATTTACCCGAATTTAAATTATATAAAGCGGAATAGCGGCCAATATCCCGGTTGCCATTTATCCCATATGATAAACGCAGCTTTCCATAATTGAGCCAGGGCAATTTAACAAACGGTTCCTGAGTGAAAACCCAGCCAAAAGCTGCTGCAGGAAATTGGGCCCAGGGATATTTTTGACCGAAGGCAGAATAGCCGTCCTGGCGGATGGATAAGGTAAGCATATACCTGTCTTTATAAGAATAAAATAGTCGGCCCATTAAGGCAGCGCCTGTACTATATTCATCGTCGCTGGTGAAAGTTTGAGTTAATGCAGCTCCCATATTATGATAGCTTAAAACATCGCTGGGGTTAAAGCCAGTTCCCACCATATCATTTTCCCAATATTGATATTTTTCGGCGTTAGCCAATAAAGTCACCTCCAGATGGTGCTCCTTATTAAATGTCCTGTTCCAGCTGAGAATATTATCTATTTGCCACTGGTAAATGTGATGATTATCTCTTTCTCCCCTTCCTCCTGTTTTAGTATAATCAGGGTCTTTTATAGCATTGCCATTAAAATATTCATAAAATTCCAATTCGGGCGAGAAATTCATGGTATATTTTATACCAAATGGCAGATTTATTTTACCATAAATAATAGAATTAAGGGTATAATATTTTTTTCTGCGGTTGGTATATGTTGTGGCGATAAAAGGATTCCTTCCGCCTGCGCCAGGGTCATCGCCGGGGGCATATCGAAAATCTGAGGAATCATCATTATAAAAGCTACCATAAGGAGTATTATTAACGATAAGCCCCCAGTTTACAGGTACCGAGCTTTCATCCCTGTCTGCAAATTGGGTGTTAATTCCAACGGTTAAAAATTTAGTTACTTCTGCTTCTAATTTTAATCTGCTTTGCACTGTTGAGTACTTATCCCCAACAACAATCCCCTTATTGTTTAAATATCCGCCCGACCAATAATAATTAAATTTGTCATTGCCACCTGAAACGCTCAATGTATAATTTTGCTGCAAGCCGTTTTGAAACATCATATCATACCAGTTGACGGTATTACCGGCCAGATAATTTTTTTGTTCAACCGGCGAAAAATTAAGACGCGTAAGCCAAACACCTACAGGATCGCCCTTGGAGTTATCGTAAGCCAGCCAGTCATCAAGAGAAACATTGGAAGGTAAAGTACGCGGATCATTGAACTGGTAAGGCTTTGCATTAAAGCTGTGAATACTGTTCTCCACATCTACCCGCCAGTTAACAAAATCCTGCCCCTGATACACAGGCTGGTTAAGTTCCATTGTAGCCAGTGCGATGTTGCTATTAAAATTTATAACTGGCTTGCCGCTTTTTCCTTTTTTTGTATTGATCATTATTACACCGCTTGCTGACTTAGCGCCATAAACAGCCGCTGCGCTAGCATCTTTTAAAACATCAACAGTAGCAATATCCTGCGGGTTAATATCAGACATTGCGCCGTAATAGATTGCTCCATCCAAAACTATAAGCGGGCTGGTGCCAGCATTCAAAGAATTTGTACCCCGTATTTGCAGGGAGCCACCAGGCTTTGCTGTGTTTACTACCCCAACAGATAAGCCGGGGATATTCGCACGAAGCGCATCCTGTACAGATGTTGGATTTTCGTTCTGTAATTTGGCAACATTTACGGACGATATAGCACCTGTAAGATCCTTTTTCTTAGCAGTGCCATACCCGATAACTACAACCTGGTCGAGAGCGGAAGTTTCCACTACCATGGTTATATTAACCTGCCTGCGGCCATTAATAGCCTCCGTCTGTTCCTTGTAACCCACAAATGAAAAAACAAGAGAGCTTTGTGGATTTACATTGGAAAGCTGATAATGCCCGTTTTTATCCGTGGCTGTAGCGTTAGTAGTTCCCACTACACTAACCGTTACACCCTGGATACCGCCGGGATTATCTGCGCTGGTAACCTTGCCCTGAACAGCAATGTTTTGAGCGAAGGTAACTTGCGTTACCATGAGTATCATGATACTCATTAGCAGAGATTTTTTTTGAAATAGAAGTTTCATAACGAAATTTTGGTGTTAAATGATGATGATAGATGAATATTAATAGATGAATGAAATTATAATGTTTTAAAATTTTTTACAGTGTCTCTGGAAATAATAGATTTTATCGAGTTTCGGGAAATCTTTAATCCAGGTTTTGATAATTTAATTTTCGAAAATATCGTTTTGCACTTAGTGTTAATCAAGCAATCACAATTAGCCTAACAAATTTATATAACTGCGCTAACTGTCTTTGGATTTTTCTTATGTTAATTTTCCTTTCTTGCCTAAATCTAAATCATTGCTGAGCCATTTCCAACGCCTTCGTTGTAGTATAATATTTAGCAATCATACCTGGCACTTCCCAACCTGGTAATTTTCCATCCTTCAGGTATTGCAGGTATCGTTTCATTACTTCGGCAAAATGGGACTCATGTCCCAAGTCATACTTTTGTGGAACAACTACTTTCCATGTGTTTTTGTATTTTTCAAGACTTACGCCAGGATACTCTTTATTAATATCTGAAATAGCATTTGCAAGGTTATTTGAAAAACCACTTGTATCTGTTGACGGTTTTGGCCAGACATATAAAACCGCCTTCCAATTTTCTTCAGCCCCTTGCCTTATCTCAAGGGTAGCCTTAGTTCCCTTCAATAATGAATAATAAGTATCGCCTGCTCCCGCAGGTGCGTCGTAAGTCCACTTTGCGGTTATTCTTGTGCGAATTCCTTTGATAGTATAATCAATGGAGCCATTACCATGGGTTAATAGAACTGAATCATTTTTCGTATATTTTTTTAAGAAATCAGGGAAGCGATCTGCATTTGTAATTTTAGAAAATTGAGAAAGATTAATTGGCGTTGGCCAAATTTTTGATGATTGAATTGAAATATCTTTTGCATAATCGAGAGATGCATCAGGAAAGCAAACCCATTGAACCAAATCTACAAGATGAGTGCCTACATCCACAATTGCATCGCCCTGCTGCAGCGGATCAAAAAACCAATCGGGCCTTATCAAGGGTTTCCCCGAAACCTCTTTAAAATAGCGATGTACGCTTTCCATGATCACTGCAGGAGAATCCGCTGTACCCTTTTCTAATTCACCAAAAACCGAAGGCATATTTGCCAATTTCTTTTGAAGGATTGAGGCTGCAACTGACCGCTCCGTCATAATATCGTATAAAAGAACTCCTTTTTCTTTTGCATCAGCAAATGCCTGTTTGAGAGTGTCAAATCCGGCAGTACTAATTGCCATCGGCTTATCAGCAAGTACATTTAATCCATCGTCAACTGACCTTTTTATATATTCTGTTTTTAGTAAATTATTTCCTGCAAGAACTACAACATTGCCTTTCTTTTCATCAAGCATTTTTTGCAGGTAGTCATTTCCGTTATATATCCTTTCCACCCAATGAGTAGGATTTTCCGGACGGCTGTTGTATTGGTTTATATAATTAAGTTGTTCATTCAATCCCAATCCTTGCGGCGCATACACATACACAATCGAGTCAATACCGGGGTACATACTTTTTTGCACCAACGCAGCATGAAAATGAGAGGGGTCAAGAGTAATTAACTTAACCTCGCCTTTTGTAATTGCCGAACTTTGATCCCCGCCTTGCTGACAGCCCATTAGCATTGAAATAGCTATTATAAAAAAGATTATTACGTTACTGTTCCGAATGGCTTTCATTTAATTTTTTAAATTAATTTTCAAAAGTTAAATAACAGTCTTTAAGTCGTATTCCATATTGAGCTGGTATGGCCACCGCTCAGATCGGCTAAGCATTGCGTTGGCCTCCGTATCATTATTAAATCTTTCTTTAATCGGATCCCAATATAATTTTCTTCTTAGTTTCATGGCAATGGCGCTCAACAAGCAAACCGAACATGCCCGATGTCCTACTTCGATTGGCGCAATAGTTGGCTGGCCGCTTATTATGCATTCGAGCCAGTTGAGATGATGTTCTTTACTTTCGTACAAATGAATCTCGTTAGGCCCAATAACAGAATCAAGAATTTTAGGATCACTGGCCGATAGTGATTTTGAATTTTTATCTTTTGAAGTAGGATCACTGGCGGTAACTGAATAACTTCCGCGGCCTACGAATATCCATCCATTTGATCCTACGAATTTTACCCCATTTGGATAACTATCGCTTGCAAGCACTTTTACTCCATTAGCAAATAAACTTTCTGTTTTGAAAGGCCCATGCACATCCCATAGCGCATCTTTTGCGGGCCACTCAACTTCCTGGCAAGAAACTTCGATTGGGCCGGTATGCTCTGTTCCCATCCCCCAGTTGGCAATATCAAAATGATGGGCTCCCCAACCTGTTATCATTCCTGCGCCATATTGCTCGCAACGCAGCCAACCTGGTCGTGAAAAACTTCCATCCTGAGGATGTACCCGTGTTTCAGTATAAATAGAATATGGTGTACTTCCGCACCATTTTTCATAATTAAGGTTCTTTGGTATAGGCATTTCCTGTGCCGGCTTAGATTCACCCGGTTTATCGATCGGCAGGCCAACATAGATGGTTTGCAGGTCTCCTATACGGCCATTACGCACCAGTTCGCAGGCTTTATGAAATTGAGGCCAGGGTGAAAGTGAGCGCTGCTGAGAACCAATTTGAAAAGTTATGCCGGATTTATATACTTCATCGCTGAGTATTCTGCCTCCGGCAATAGTGAGTGACGCTGGTTTTTCCATGTAAATATGTTTGCCCGCTCTTGCTGCATGAATAGCTGCAAGGGCGTGCCAATGGTCGGGCGTGCAGACTAATACTGCATCAATATCTTTATTCGCGAGTAATTCCTGGTAATCATCATAAGTTTTTGTTCCATTGTAGGATTTACCGGACTTTTTAGCATAAATGCCATCAATGTACTCTTTACCTTGTTTTACCCGGTTGCTATCGAGATCGCAAACCGCCATAATATTAGCTAAATCCCATTGGGCAGTGCCTGGAATATCCCATTCGTGAGCTATGCGCCCGGCGCCTATAACACCGACGTTAATGCGATTGGAGGGGGAATTTTTTCCCAAAACACTTGATGGCACTATGGTTGGAAAGCCTTTACCAGTACCGGGAAGATTGCTTAGAGCTATTGCTCCTACGGCTCCCTTTACTGAATTAGATAAAAACTTTCTTCTGTTGGTTTGGTTTTCTGAATTTTTAATATCCATATTTTTTGTTTTTTCAAATGAGATAAAGTTCAATTTTCTTTTGCCACGAAGACGCTAAGAACATTAAGAAAAATGCTTTGTGAAATATTTTAATAAGGCAATGGGTCATCCGGGCTCGCTGCATGAGCCTTAGAATAATCCAATGATTTATTATTTCCGATCACCCATTTAATTCCCCCTAAAATAAATTTTTCAAAAACAGGGTTAGAATATGTTGGCCCGTCATGCCCCAATGCAGTGTACCACTCCCTGCCTCCATCAAACTCATGGCACCAGGTAGAAGGAAATACGGTTCCATAAGTATCGGGCTTATTTGCATCTGTGACGGTGTTAAGGTCATGAACAGTTAGTACATGAATATCCGGGTTGATGTCTGTAGTATAATAACATTCATCATTTACATCCCAATGCCTGGGTAAAAACGAAGTGGAAACATTGCCTGTGTCGGTAACAATTTCTACGAATGGCTGATGCTTTGCATGGCGAACGAAAGTGCCTCCCACCAATCTTTTAAACCATTGCCAGTTGCGCTCAGTTCCGGTTACTGCATGAATGCCAACAAAAGCGCCACCAGCCTGTATGTAACGCATTAATGCTACTTTTTCAGCATCGTTGTCAAATACATCATTGTTGGTGCTTGTAAAGATGAGCGCATTGTATTTTTTAAGATTATCATCGTTGAAATCAGCGGGGTTATCAGAGACCGTTACATTAAAACCATTTTGTTTTCCAAGCCGCTGAATACATGCAACTGCAGATGGAATATTATCATGAACATAACCTTTTCCATTTTTAGTATAAACCAGCACTTTTATCTTTTTCCAATTAACTTCACTTTTGCTGCTACGCCTTCCGGCTGCACAACCGGAAAGAATAAGAATAAAGGCTATAAATGCTGTGAGGAAATTAATTATTTTTTGTTCTTTCATAATTGCGAACGGCTTTTCAATATTAATTTGATTTTAATTTTGTAACAGTTACCTGTGGCGGATGCCCAAAACTTTCCCATACATTTTCAGCTTGTTTGTCTGAAATAGATCCTTCATAAACAAGCATCCTGTATTTCAAAACATATCTTTTATCAGGCGCTAGCGGCCAGCTCATATTTCGCGTAGGGCTGAAACTAAAAAATACATCTCCCCTGCCATTCATATTTTCAGGCCATACACGCATTGGTTCGGGGAAATTATAATTGGTTGGATAATCCATAAATAAGATGCCGGAATGGCCGCCTGTTACATCTCCGTCAATCATGCACCACCGGGCTCTTGTTGCATCAGCATTTTTGCGGGTCTTGCCTTCAGAAGTAAGCACTTTGCTATTTTGATTATTCCAGTCGTGTGTGGCCCTGAAACCGAATCCTCCATACCTATATTCTTTTAAAATAACGGAGTCGGCCGTGGCGCAATTAAGTTCGGAAGTAAAATCCCATAACCACATTTTATTTCCAACATTATAAACTCTTATATCCCACACTTCATCAAGCGCCACTTTCTCTCTATTCATCGTAGTATCATCAAAAGCCACGTGTTCCTGCAATGCCCTGAATCCGCCATACACAGGTCCCGCCGTTTTTGAAATAAATTTGGAAAAACGAACGGTTCCCTGTTTTTTAACGAGGTTCCAGAAATCCACCTCTTTGCCTTCAAAAGCAACTTCTGTCCATGGATTCCAAATGCCTACGTGGTGACGATGATCGGGCGGATTAATTTGAGTGAGTATATGCCCGTCGGGTGACCACAAAGGATGAATAAAACCACTTCTTTTAAAAACAGTATCCACCCCCTTTGGCGGATAAACAGTTTGAAAATTATATTGCAATACTTTTTTACCCTGGTCTGTAAGCAACAATGCGCCGTCCTGGTTTTCTACCTTTACAGGAAATTCTATCGTTTTATCCCTATGTCCGCGTGTCAATTCATAAACCTGCGTTTGCTGTGCTCCACCTTCTTTTTTTACCATCCACCAAAGAAATCGATGATAACCATGTTCTATCTGGAACGGAACCGGAATCCTTTTATTTCCAATTAACTGATTCAAAATAAGAGAAGAATCTGCTACATAAGTGAGTGCATCCAAATCAATGTTTACAGGGGCCTCTATACTATTATTCACATTGTGGATTGTAAGGCGTGCGATGCCTTGGGCAAAAAGATTTGGGATTGCGCTAAAGAATATTATAAAACCAGTTAATAAAAATCTCTTCATCAAGCATCTACTTTTTTGAAAGTATTTATCAATCGTGTATCACAAATAAAAGTTAAATGTAAACGAATATTTTTAAAATGAAACCGATTTCATGAAAATTTTATTTTTATCAAAAAAAAAGTTATTTTACGCCGGTTTTTTAACTGATTTATACCAGCCGATCGACTTGATAAACCCTCATAACATTCACTTTAAAAAGATTAGTTTTTTTGAGTTTCGAAGAAAAATAATGTGATCTATATTTCATGCAACCGATTATATGAAAAATAGAAAAGAAACTACTATTTACGATATTGCTCAAAAACTGCATATTTCCCCAGCTACTGTAAGCCGTGCGCTCAACAATCATATTTCTGTAAGTAAACAAAAACAGAAACAGATTACTGAGGCTGCAAAATCTATGGGATACCGTTCTAATTTATTTGCAAGAAATCTGCGAAACCAGCGTACACATACCATCGGAGTGATTGTACATACACTAAACAGTAATTTTATAGCTTCAGTATTATCAGGAATAGAAAAAATAGCAAACAAGGCCGGCTATAATCTTATTATATCTCAGTCTCAGGAAAAAGAAGTAAAAGAAATGGCAAACGCAGCTACTATGTTTAACAGCCGTGTAGATGGATTGATAGTTTCCCTGGCATTTGATACAAATAACCTTTCACATTTTGATTCATTTTTCGATAAGGCAATTCCGGTAATTTTTTTTGACAGAATAAGCTAGGTAAATCGAGCACAAATGTGGCAATTGATAACTTCAAAGCCGGGTACCAGGTTACTTCCCATCTCATTGAACAAGGCTGTAAAAGAATTGCACATATTACCGGTAACCTTTCCCGCAATGTCTACGAAGACCGCTTAAAGGGGTATCGCCAGTCCCTGACAGAACATAATATTTTATTCGATGAAAACTATGTAATTGTTAGTAACATGGATGAGCAAAGCGCTATAGAAGCGGCGAAACACTTGTTAACGCTACAACCTATGCCCGATGGCATTTTTGTAACAAACGATAATTGCGCTGTCGTTTGTATGCAGGCATTAAAAGATGCCGGCTATAGTATTCCAGGTGATATTGCTATTGCAGGTTTTAATAATGATATCATTAGCAGAATGGTTGATCCTAAATTAACCACTATTAATTATCCCGGGCAGGAAATGGGAGAAATTGTGGCACATGCACTGGTAAATCATTTAGAAGGAATAGCGCCGCTAACTACTACCAGCAATATTATTATAAAATCGGAGTTGATTATAAGAGAGTCATCTTTAAAAAAGAACCAAAAAATCAACAATCACAACGGGAATACCGTTTCCAATTTTTGAAGAATGTTCTTACTAAGCAAATACAAATCTGCGACTTAAAGGGCTCTTCTCGGATAAACATCCAATCCTTTTTCTAAGCAATTCATCGCTTTATTAATAGCATCACAATTTAAAACATATGCTAATCTTACTTCTTTTTTACCGAATCCTTCTGTACCATAAAAGCCCGTGGCTGGCGCAAGCATTACAGTTTCACCATTATAATTAAAATCTTCTAGAAGCCATTGGCAAAATTTATCTGCATCATCAATAGGCAAAGAAGCCATTGCATAAAAAGCGCCGCCTGGCTTAGGGCAGAAAACACCTTGCATATCATTTAATCTTTTTACAAGAAGGTCACGCCGCTTTTTATATTCAGCTTTTGTTTTTTCAAAATAATCAGCCGGAAGATCTATTGCGGCTTCACCAATGATTTGCCCGAATGTCGGCGGGCTTAATCTTGCCTGGGCAAATTTTAAAACTGTGTCCATTACGCTTTTGTTTCTTGTAACTAATGCTCCAATTCTTGCACCACAAGCACTGTATCTTTTGCTGATAGTATCCACCATTACAACATTTTCTTCTGCATCTTTTAATTGCATAGCGCTAAAATGTCTTCCTTCATAACAAAATTCCCGATACGCCTCATCAGAAAATAAATAAAGATTGTGCTTTACAACAATATTTTTCAGAACTTTCATTTCTTCTTCACTATATAAATAGCCAGTAGGATTATTTGGATTGCATATTATGATTGCTTTTGTTTTTGACGTAATCGCTTTTTCAAAATCTTCAATTGGCGGCAGAGCGAAGCTTTTTTCTATTGATGACGTAATGGGCTTTACTACAACACCTGCGGCCACAGCAAATCCATTATAGTTCGCATAAAATGGTTCGGGAATTATTATTTCATCACCTGCATCGAGGCAACTCATAAAGCCAAATAAGATTGCCTCGCTTCCTCCGGTTGTAATTATTATCTCCTGATAA
>Ga0070679_100000552_pt1 | contig 31758 bp, 46 predicted proteins | sample KBSC63BmetaG_FD_65652 | JGI IMG/M metagenome (GOLD analysis project Ga0070679, IMG submission 65652) | Corn rhizosphere microbial communities from Kellogg Biological Station, Michigan, USA - KBS C6-3B metaG | ecosystem: Host-associated > Plants > Roots > Rhizosphere | place: USA: Michigan... | reverse complement strand
ATGATCGGATGGCTGTGTTCTGCGCTGTCGACCATGTCCCCGGGAAAGGGTGTGTTCCCCATGTGCGCCCGGGTGGCAGTGGGCAGTGAATGCAAACTCAGGGTTGTGATGGCCGGGCAGTCGAAATAGGCACCCACAGGATCTTCTGTGGGTTTTCGAAAAACTTCTGTGAAGACCCACTGCAACAAAGGAAGAGGCCAGTGCTCGAACACTGCTTGCACTTTTTTCAGCGTGGGAACGAACACTCGGTACTCGCTGATGATCGACACGATTTCGGGAGGCAGGGTTAAGCCCGACGCTTCGATCCACGAGTTTTTCCGTTGGTGAAGCCACGTTTGGGCTGGAGTGAGTGCTATGGCCATTGAGTTTTTAGTTCCTTAAAATTACATACCCATCTGTTGCCAAAACTTCGCCGAGAGGGATTTGGGCCGTGGGAGCAACGACGGTTTTAACAGCAGCAAACACTTTGTCATTGATCAGAGATTCTTGTTTCCCATACGAAAACCGGCTCCATGCAAAATCGAGTCTGCTTCCGTCTTTTGGGCTTCTTTCCAGAGTTTCCCATGTTCGAAAGGGGGCATCCGTGCTGTCTTTGAGAAAAATGGTGCATTGATGTTCGCGGCCAGCTGTTGTTTCCCGATTCCAGCCCACCACCAAAGTGTCTCCATGATCAGGGCTTTTCCATCGCATCACCGAGTGACAAACCCCTTGGCTGTCGACCATGTCTCGGGGAAAGGGGAGTCGTTGGCTCAACTCCCGGTATTTTTCCGGCATTGCTCGCGAGCTTAAGTGGACGATTTCGGGTAGGGAATCGTAGTCTTTGCATTGGAAAAAGTTTTGGAGAAGAATCTCAGAGTATTGAACAGAAAATCCCGGAATGACAGAAGACGCTTGAGCCATAAAACCCTCGTGGTTAGAAGACCAGCATACACAAAGGGGGAATTTTATGGGATGAAGGGGACGACGTCGTAAAAGTCACCGGTATATCTGAAAAGGAATCCAGCGGAAAATCCCAAAATAGGCGCAGAGATAGCAGCGATGAGTGCAGCTCCGAAGAGGTGCACTTTGCAGGAAATTCCTGCTTCAGCGAGAGGGCCTAAGATGAAAAAACGGGCAATCCCTGCAGCTGCAGCCACAGAAATTACATGATCCAGGGAAGGATTTCCATTTCTGCCGGATGGCATCCCCATGCTGGGGAGCTTTTTTCGAATGAACCGAGCAATCTTCGAAACGGTGAAGGCCAGAATTGCGCAGGTAACACCGTGCACCAGATTGCCGGAAACTGCCGTGCAGAGAATGAGATTGCTGACAGCACTCAAGTTCGCCGGGTGGGCCAGAATGAACTCTTTGGCGGAGCGCGCATAGGAGTTGAATGATGTAGGTGTAGAAGACGTAGACATATTGAACCTCTCTTTTTGTGGAGGGCATTTTATCCGGAGGGGAATATTTGGGGCGAGAAAAATCATTTTTAGGGGCAATTAGGGGCAATGTGGCGCGCAAAGCGTTTGCGCGCAATATTCTTGGTTTTATAGTGTCTATTCAGGTTACTTTGTCTCGGGAGTTATGCAACAATCCCCGTTGACACGATTCATTCTCAGCGAGATGCGGAATTCTTAGACAATCATTCAAAAATCACTTACCATCACGATTAGGTAACTAACCGAAGGAGTTTCTTATGGGTTGCTTGCGTTTTCTCGTAAAACTGTTGTTGATCGTAGGAGCATTGAACTGGGGTCTCGTCGGCTTTTTCCAGTACGATGTAGTGGCTGATTTCTTGGGCGGCATGAGCTCAGGTGGCGCACGATTTGTGTACGCACTGATTGGCTTGGCTGGCTTGTACAAAGTGATTTGCATTTTCTGCGGCCGTTCTTGCTGCAAATGCGGACCGAACTGTGGCTGTGGTTGCTGCAAGAAAAACAACCATCCGCACCAGTAATCATTTCTCCTCATGCTTATCCCGCTCTAGCGGGATAAGCAATCATTTGTTACAGTGCAACACATGCACAATCCGTGGTTTTCGATTTGGTCTCATCCCAGAGACACGATCCGTGAAGTGATCCATCACAACCCGCGCACCGGGTTTTGGGCTCTAGCTACCATTTATGCTCTAGCTCTCAGTTTCTCGACGGCCAACTTCTATTCGTGGGGACTTGACCGTTCGTTTTCGACCGTATTTTTCCCGCTGGTTTTGTTGTCTCCGTTCACGGGCTTTGTGTGGCTGATGTTCCAGGCTTTCTTGCTCCGGCTGACCGGCCGTTGGCTGGGCGGCCGTGCGCCAGCGTGGCACATCCGGGCGGCGGTGGCGTGGTCGAGGGTGCCGTTTGTAATTGCGTTGGCTGTGTGGGTGGTGCTGATGGGGGTGCATGCGGAGACGGTGTTCATTCAGAATGCGCTGGGGCCGACGACGGTCTTCGTCTCGTTGGTGTCGACGGGGCTTCACGTGTGGGCGATTATCTTGTTGGTGCAGCTGGTTCGTGAGGTTCAGGGCTTTGGGGTGTGGAAGGCCCTGGGCAATGTGGCTCTAGCGTGGTTTTTATCATTTGTAATAGTTACAACTGTTGCAACAATAGTTCGTTATATAATTATTTGACAAATTAATTATCTAAATATATTCTGAGCTCAAGGGCGGTTAATTATGAATCCTTGGGTCTCAGCATGGCTTTCTCCTCGGGCAACGATCCGGCACGTGGTGGCCGAAAATCCGAACCGGGCTCTCTGGTGGTTGGCTGCCGTCTACGGTTTTTCCAGCTTGCTCAATGCATTCCAGTCGCTGATGCTGGGCTTGAGTTTGCCGGTGGTGGGAATTTTGGTGCTAGCGGCGCTGCTCAGCCCGCTGTGGGGCTATCTGTTTTTCAGCTTGTGGGGATGGGTCGTCACGGTCACGGGCAAGTGGCTCAAGGGGCAAGGGCATTTTAAACAGGTGCGGGCGGCGTATGCGTGGTCGTGCGTGCCGCTTTTGGTCAACATTCCGCTCTGGTTTTTGCTGGCTTTCTATTTCGGAGCGCCGCTCTTCAGCAACTTTGCCGAAACGCAGGTGCTGTCGAGTGCTCAGGTTTCTTTGCTTTTTCTCGTGCTGCTCATTCGCATTGCTGCCGCTGTCTGGTCACTCGTTCTCTACATCCACATGCTCGCTGAAGTGCAGCAGTTTTCCATCTTGCGCTCGATCGGGAACATCGTCATTGCCAGCGTGGTGATTGCCGTAGTTTCAGTTCTGTTTTTCTACCTGTTGGGTAGTGTTACACAACCAAGTGCAAACGTCGTATTGAACAGCTTGAGGATGCTATGAAATTGAAAAAGTTGGGAATTTGGCTCTTAGCGGCATCGCTCTTTGCGACGCACGTGTTTGTCCGCTCGCTTGCGGCAGAAGAAACGATCGCTTGGAAGCCGGTGACAACCCGCACCAACGATTGCCAGATTGCGTTCCCCGCACAGCCGCAGCTGATCCAGCAAGCGCTGAAAGTCTCCGAGCAAGGCCACATGCTCACCTATGACATCTACTTGGCCCCATTGCACAAAGAAGCAATGTGTTTGCTGCTCGTGGCCACCTACCCAATGCCGGTCGCTCAAGGCAACGAGCTCGCTGGGTTGGAAGGTCTGCTCAATGGCATTTTGAGCCACAACCCCGATAGCAAAGTGATGTTTGCCGACGTGGCTGACCACCAAGGTCACACATGTGTCGACTTCTTGTTGCAATCGAGTACATCGTACTTCCGAGGCAAAGCGCTGATGGCTGGCAACAAGCTCTTCTTGTTTGCCATTGAGGGCAAAGGGACGAAGCTCGAGGAGCAGGCGTTTAGGAAATTCAGCAACTCTTTCAACTTGCTCAAAAAGTAAAAAGTTTCGTAAGCTCCTGTGCCATATGATTGCGATCAGTGGCTTGCCGGAGACTCAAGGACTGTACTCTTTCCCCTCCCACGAGGGGTGGCGGCAAACCGCCCTGCGAGTGCTCAAGCTCGTGGTGCTGTTGATTCCGTGCTTGGTGCGCGATTTCTTCCGGCAGCCCGAGGTGCGGGTGGAGAATGGGAATACCCTGGTGAAGGGATTTCAGGAACAGCATTATCAAATATGTGTCGTTGTTTTACCGATTGTGCAAGCTTACTTAGGTGAGGAACATTGGGGGGCATTTGATTTTTTGGGACAGGCTTCTCCCATGCTCAAGGGGTGCAAGCTGTTTGCAGAGACGACCGGTTGCTTGACATGGGCTCATTGGAAACAAGACCAACAGCTCAGAACTCGGCGCTTGGGGTCTCCGGTGCCTGAGCTCAATTTGCACAGCATTTCGGTCATTGATTTAACGGGTTGTGATGATCAGGGCACAGAGTTACTAGGCAAGTTCGAAAGTTTGGCCGGAAAAACACTCAGGCTGCCCGAGATTCATGCGGTAGCTCATGGCTTGATCGAGCGGCATGCAGACAAGATCGCTGTGCTTGCAGAGATCGACATCGGGTGCGATATTTTCGACGGGCCCAGAACATTCGACGAAACAGCCCGTCTCTTGGAAGCACAATCTCCCAAATTCACGAGCATTCGATTCAGTTCTACCCACACAAGCTGTCCCAAACTGCCGGTGGAAACAATGCGCCGGTTGATCCACAAATGCCCGAAAGCGTGTGTGGTAGTCAACCCGTTGCCGTTTTATGACGAACAAGCACGCAACCAGTTTGTGCAACAGTTTTCTGGCCGCAGCATCGTCTGGATGACATTTAAGAACCTGTAAACAAAGCATATAGAAATTTCGTTGTAGCAAAACACCCCCCTGCATAGAATGCCGCCTTCACTCACGAGGAGGTATCTATGAGTGCAATGACAATCTCAGCCAGTCAATTGGCCACCATCAATCAATACACAGACACCGATCCGGTCTCGACGCTCAAGCGGGCGTTTGACTTTGGTGCTAAGCATCCGTTTGTGGTGATGCAAGTGGCGGCAGGCACAGCGATCGGAGCAAGTGTCGGAGCGGCCGCAGGAAAGGCTCTCGGAACGATTGTTGCTCCGATCACTGGGCCGGTGGCACCGGAGGTGGGCGCGATTGCGGGAGGTTTGCTGGTGGGCGGGCTAGCGGTTCACTACCAGCTGCAGCAGGTGCAAGCGTCCGAGAAGTTCTGGCAATACAAAGGGGATGAGGCCAAAAAGGTTTACCAGCAGCTGAAACAGCAGTTTCCCGACATAGACATGGGGGAGTATGAGTGTCCGATCTCCGCTGAGCTCATCCAAGTTCCCGTGCGGGGAGACAAGTGTGAAAAGCATGTGTTTGAAGCGGTAGAGCTCAACAAGCACATCGAGACGAACGGAGCCGAATGTCCTGTTTGCCGGAAACCACTAGATTCTCTGGTGTATGTCTCCGACTACCACGCTCCTCTCTTCCAAAAAATCCAAAACTTATTCGACACAAAAAAATAAAAAAAGGGCCGACTGCTCGCGCAGTCGGCCTTTTTATTTACGATTGCTTCAGAGCAAATTGCTTGCCCACTTCACCGATGCGCTTTTGGAAATCCTCTTGGGTGATTTCTCCCTTGGCAAGAGCTTCAAACAGCGGCTGGCAGCTAGCACTGCCAATTTGCGAGCGGCTCTTGATCACCGCTTCGGTGTATGCATTCACGCCGGATGCCAGAGCGGTATTCGGGCTGCCTCGTTGCAGTTTCGCCATGGCCTCTTGGACTTCGTTGTGGTAGTCCATGTCGTACACCAGTTCATCCCGGGTGAGCGTCTTCTCTGGATTCAGGGGATGGGGGGCAGTGCCTCCACGCTCATCGAGATACTTCATGATCGTCCCGTGCTCCCACCGATGCCCCAACTTGTCTTTCACGGGGATGCAGATGAGCTTCTTGTTCATCTGGCAGTGGAACTTCTCCAGCCGCTTATCCTGGCACAGGTCGCCCAGCGGCTTGTAGGCCGTCTCGTCAATCCCTTTCGAGAGCCACGCCGTGTACTCAGGGCTCCTTTCAATCGAGACCAGTTGCTCCTCGGCGCCATAATAGGCTCCGAGTGCACCGCCGACCACGCCTCCCACCTTCCCAGCGATCGGAGCGGCAGGCGGGTTCACGATCAAAGCGCCAAGCACTCCCACCGATGCGCCGAACGCAGCAGCAGCAGCAGAGGCAGCAGCTGCATTCAATGGCACTCGAATGACCAGAGACAAGTGCGCCTTGTCGGTCGAAAACCGGAGCGCTCTCTCGCTCTTTTCCCACGTTCCGGTTCCAATGTATGTCTTCAATGTAGGTGCAGTGATGATTCCCATAAATTACCTCGTTTGTTGTTCGATGAGTTTAATCATAGGCCCCAACGCTGCGTTGAAGAGCAGGATGTAGGGGGCAGACAGAGCGGCAGCAGCCGTGAAGCTGATGGCGCATCCGATGATGCACACCACGCAGCCTTCGCCTGTCGTGGGTTTCACAAACGCCAAAAATGGCCTCATGATTTTCCCGAGAAAATCCTCCTCGGTGCTCAATTTGACCTGCGGCGTGGGTGTGAGATCCCATGCTTTGAACCGTTCTGGATTTCTCGAAATCATCTGAGCTACCTGCCAGCCCAAATGATCGTGCAACGCATTGTGTTGCGTAGGTGGTCTTGCACCACTGACTGTGTCGACGTTTCGTGCCATCGTATCCTCCATGGGTTGATGGTTAAAACACGCGGCATTCTAGGAAAATCAGTAAAATTTATGCAAAGAGAAATCGCTTTTTTTGCAAACAGCTACAAACGAACCGTTTATTTTCTGTTAAAGAACAAACTCGATGCCACAACCTCGACCTTGCTTGCTTCCCGCTTCTTTTTCTGCACCCATTTCCGTTGCTTCCTCGACTCCTCGTGTCTCTCGAACAAGGAGACGAGCAGCGGCATGGCAATCGGATTCCACGCGTTGGCCACCGGCCGCACCGGCTCGATGCGGGAAGTCGAATTGACTGGAGGGATGATGTCTTCCATGGGGGAAATTGTAAAAAGGAATGGTGAATTAAATAAAGGGAGTTGGGAGAGCTTTTATGATGAACAAGATCGGTCAGCGCTTCGCGGCCCAAGATCAAGAAGCCGGAAATGCTTTCGCTATAAGCACGTTTTTTTGCCCTTCGGAAACGCAGCAAGCCGCATTGTAGCGTAAGAATAGAGCGATCACTTTCCGGTAGCGAAGCTTGATCCCCTCATCTCCCTGTGGGTTGGTCAACCCACTTGCATACTGTAGCAAAATAACCTTCAGCGGCTCCTCCGCCCCCGGGAAAAACTCGTTGCCCTTCGCATTGCTCGGATTGGCTCCCATCTGCAACGCATTCTCCAACACTTCCACCTTCGTCCGCCCATGAATCACATCCTGCGCCAACCTCGTGATGAGATTCTTCTTCGGGTGGTCAGCCTCCCAGCCGAGCACGGGCCCGTCCAAGTGCTTTTGCAGCGCGGGCAGCTTGTCGACCGCGTTCTCGATGTGGGCGAGAGTTTGGAGAAATACTTCGGGAAACAGATCGACGAGCAGGTTGCGGCTCGAATAGACCTGGACGTTCTTGAGCCGACAGAATGCGGTCCACTGATCAGCTGAGGTTGGAGGAAGGGCGAGATCGGAATAAGCGAGAGAATAGGAGCCGTTGGTGAGACGGTGGAAGATGATTTTGTCGGTGCCGGGAGAGGGGGGAGTGATTGTGGTGGCAGGGCGAGTCTCGGGAGTTTTGGGCTTGTAGTTAAGGATCGAGGAGATGATGGAGAATGCAGATTTGGGAGGAGAGAGGGGAGTGGTGGCGGCCATGCGGAAGTCCTTTGGGTTCTGGTTTGAAGGTGGATGATGCCATGGATGAAGAGTTTGGGGCAAGGGTGGCAAGAAAATTCTCGATGCAAAAAGCCTCTTCGTGAAATACTACATTTCTTGTAAAAAACGGAGCCAGGATGTTTGTGAATGTTTTATCTATTTTGTGCTTTGCCATCATGGCAGCATTTGGTGACGAAAGTTATTGGAAATCGACCATGGTTCCGTCATATGTCCATCAATCCGAATTGCAGAGACGCTGGGCAATCTCTTGTTTAGCTCCCCACTTGAAGACCCTCAAAGGCAATGAACGTGTTTTAGACATTGGGTGTGGGGATGGAAAGATCACTGCCGATATTTCCCGATTTGTCCCTCAGGGGATGGTGATCGGCATCGACCCTTCGGCAGCCATGCTTGCTTGGGCTCAAAAGCAATATCATCCGGCTGAATATCCCAATCTCCGATTCCAGGCAGGTGAATTCCAAAATCCCGGCCTCACAGAACCGTTTGATCTCATCGTTTCATTCTGTGCTTTGCAGCATGGTTCAGACCAAGAGAGCGCCCTCCAAAACATCGCAAATTACTCAAACCAAACGGGAAGCTCGTGATTCTCGTCCCAGCAATGAAAAATGAGGCATGGAACAAATCTCGATCGAACGTTCAGAATCTGCCTCAATGGAAACCCTATTGGCAAAATTTCCAGCCCCGAAAATTCCTCTCTCCCCAACAATACGTACAGCTTCTCGACCTGTCCGGGTTGCACCCTCTCCGTGTCGAAGTAGTTCCCACCGTCGATCCATTTGTGGATCGCAATGAGCTCCTCGATTGGCTCTGGGGAACTTTTGCCCCTGTGATTCCAGCTGAAAAAAGGCGGGAATTTTATAGCGATTGGATCGATGAATATCTCCGTTTGTACCCACAAGCTATCTCGAATGATGGAGTGATTTCTGCAGAATTGGGATATGTGGTCATTGAAGCAGTTTTGAGGTTGAAATGAAATCTTCCCCCAAACGTTTTGCACTCATCGGACTCCCCGGGAGCGGAAAGTCCACTTTTGCTGTCAAACTCGGCAAGCTCCTGCACATCCCCGTCCATCACCTGGACGAGCACATGTTCGAGCCTGGAGGGAAAAAGCGAGATAAGCAGGAATTCATTGTCGTGCAGAAAGCCATGGTCGACGAAGATGCATGGACCATCGAGGGCTGTTCCTTTTCCACCTTCGAAATGCGATTTGCACGAGCAGACGTCGTGATCTATTTTCTCCTCCCGCGAATGGTGTGCATCTGGAGGCTTTTCAAACGGTTCTTCAACTATGACAAAGTATTGAGCGGCTTGAGAATCGTCACGTGGGGGATACTGCGATATGTCTGGAATTTCGACAGGGAAAAGAGAGCGAGAATCGAAGAGCTCCGAAGAAAATATCCTCAGCTTGAGTTCATGATCTTTAGAAATCAGAAAGACGCCGATCGATACATCGAACGATGGAAAACCTAAACTGGAAAAATCCACATGAACAAACCACTACCTCCCTTTTCTTCTGCAGCAAAGTCCATCGTCATCGGAGGCATTTACGAGCACTTCAAGAAGAAGCGCTACAAAATCCTCTCCATTGCTCGGCACAGCGAAACGCTGGAAGAGCTGGTTGTTTACCAGGCTTTATACGGAGAAGGCGGAGTTTGGGTTCGTCCAGTGGCGATGTTCTTGGAGACTGTCTCTGCAGATGGAGAGGTTTTTCCGAGATTCAAGTTCGTGCAGGGGTCGGTTTAAATTTCCCATACAAGTCACACCGCAGCTTATTTTCGACGGTTCAGAGCTAAGCCCATTATTCGATGAGTCCGACATCTGAAAATGATCGATTCTTGACCATAAATCATCGTTTGTCGATAACCTAAATTTTCACTAACCAAGGAGTCAATATGACCAAAATCGTTCATACCAGCCGCATCTTAAAATACGCCGCCCTCTCCCTATGCATCGCGCTCCCCATCCTCGAAGCAGGCTATTGGATTACCCACGGCTATCCCTTTCTCGCCCCCTTCTTCCAATTCACCCCACTTCCTCACTACAATGCCATCGCACCCACCTTCGCCAACCTCACCGCTGCCCAAACCTTCCTCTGCTTCCTCATCAACCTCATCCCTGTAGCTTTTTCCATGGCAGCTCTTCTTTACTTGGCCCAAATTTTTGGTGCCTTTCAGCGAATGCAGCTTTTTGATGCGCTCAATGCTGTGCGTTTGAAAAGAGCCGGTTGGGCTCTCGTGTGGGGCCAGTTGGTGGAACCTGTGCATGAAGCTCTATTGAGCTTGGCTTTGACTTACAACAATGCTCCCGGAGAGAGGTTAATTTCGGTTGGCTTCGGCTCGCATCAGCTGACGTTGCTGACGATCGGGCTGGCTGTGCTGCTGCTTTCGTGGATTTTGGCAGAGGCTGCGAAGATGCACGAAGAACAAGCAGCGACAATTTAGTGGAGGGGATAGGAGAAAAAGAGAAGGAGGAAGTATGCCGATTTTAGTGAATTTGGATGTGATGCTTGCGAAGAGGAAAATGAAATCGAAAGATCTAGCGGAAGCGATTGGGATCACGGAGCAGAATCTGTCGATCTTGAAGACAGGAAAAGCGAGGGCAGTGAGGTTCGAGACATTGGAGGCGATTTGTAAGGTACTGGAATGCCAGCCAGGGGATTTGTTGGAGTGGAGGGGGGAGGGGTAGAACGAGTAATCGAGCGGATTTTATCCACCGAAGAATTCTAAAATCGGCTCGAAAGCTACCACTATCAGCGCAAAGCAAGTGAATCCGCCTATAATTCCACCGATAAATCCTAAGAAAATTGTAAAAAATGTTTTCATAAGATAGCAGCTGCTCCTATTTTTGTTGTTATCAAGGGAGTCCATGATGCCATGGATGAGCGGTTTGTGGCAATAGAAGCTAGTCTGTTGATGTTCATCTTATTTTCAGTTTAAAAATTAAATTGTTTTAAGCATATTTAATTTTGTTTTTATCCTGTTGATATTAATTACGTTTGCTATTAAAATTTGGTAAATTATTAATGGAATAGCAATGGCTCAAAGTGTAAGAACTTTTCCTTTTCAGAAATTGCCTGATGATTTGCAACTAACGGTCGCAGGGTTTGCAGGCCATAGCATTTTGCCTGTCTGCAAAGATTTGCAACGAAAGGGGATTGAAGCGATTTTCTACGAGATCGTTTGCTATATGCAAAAACCCAAGTCGTTTCTTGGCTATTTTGCTAATAGGCATCTCCAAGCATGGGATCCAAAAAATTCTACTCAAGCGAACGTTCATCAATTGCATCAGTTTTTGCATAGGGTTGAACAGGAATTAATATTTCGGATCAACAAATTACAACCTCTTAATCCACGAGTTGAGTTTGTTGTTCCTCCTCATTCTTTTGCTGTTGATATTCGAACCAAACTTTCGAGTTTTGTTCGAGGATACCAATCCAACGTGCTGGATATACTTGGAAGGCGAACGGAATTAAAAGCAGCAAACCTGATTTATTTAGGAGATTGGCTAGAATGGTTGTTGCCTCAAACTGCCGAAGTTTTGAGTGGTTTCAAAAATCGTTCCTTTTTTGAGAGGGCCGTTGCTATTCGAGAATGGCTCATTGAAAATGGAGCAAATCTTGCATTTCCTCAGCCAATTCCTCCTGAATTTATTCTCGGCTTTTCAGCTTTGCCAGAGGAGCTTCTTTTATTTACAGGAATAGACGATCGAGTGTTTGTAGATGCTATTTCTGGGGAAATTGATTATGATCGAGCCCTTTTTCTTTGCTGTCTCAGCAACTCTCCTAAAAAGCATCTCATACCGAAACAGGAAATTTTCCGTTATTTGAAGTCTGCTTGTGAAAATGGTTGGGAAAACGTTATTAAATCTCTTGTTAAGAAATTACATTATTCAGAGAATCATTTGCGGTTACTTTTCTGGACTGCTTTTAATAGATTAAAAGAGCCTTCAGTGCCCCCTGATCTGGGGGTTATTCAAGCCTTGGCAGACTCGTGGATGTTTTCTCTTATAGAAAGAAGTGTATCCGAGCACCTTGCTTATACTTATTGTCATTTGATGCCTTTTAATCGTTGGTTTTCGGTGATCAACGCATTTCTTATTAGGGTGTCTCGAGCAGAGAGTTTCAGAGCACAGGCAATAAACAGCATAATTCACAATTGCAAAGAGAAGAATCCTTTTGCTCCAAACGACCAAGAAAAGGTCGACTGTATTCTCGAGCTTCTTCGTAATCAAGCAGTGGAAGATAGATGTTTTGTGCAGGTTCTGGAATTCATTCTTAACCCAGCTACAAGCATTTCATTTTCGTCTCGGCTATCTGCGCTCGAGTTGTTTTTTCAAAACCCAAGAGCAGCCATTCATCTTGGATTGGTTTTAAGGCATGCTTGCAAAGAAAAAAACACAAATCTACTGAATTGGGTATTGCAAAACGAACAAATGCCACAAGTTCCAGCGGCTGACATTGAGTTTTCTTTGAAAAAGCTTTCTCTGGATTCTGGTCTAACTCCAAACCAAACCGTCCCTATCATTAAGAGGCTAGTAGAGCATCCTAATGCCTCAAAAATATCTGAGTATACCTATCAGAAAATTTTTGAAATTGTGATTCTTCTGGATGGGCTCACTGTAGAAAATATCGAGTTGCTCGAAAGAGCGTTCTTCCAGCAATCAACAGTCCGGAGAAATAGATTTTCTTTACTTCAGCGATTGTGTTGTCGAGTCGAAATTATAGCATGGCAAACATTCGGGATTTTGTTGGTTCCATTGTTCGTATTGGGATATGCTTGTGGGTGTTTGTTTGGTCCCCCTCCAAAGCGATCTTTTTCTTATTACTTGGCAGGGCTGTTTAAAACAGCTCCCTATTATCCCGAATTTGGACCAGAGGATTAAGACTGGCTGAGGGATGTAAATAAAATTTATAGCTCATTCATGGGATAACAATGGCTCAACAGGTAAGTGTTTCCTCTTTTTCATGCTAGATGTATGGTAGTGTGCTTTTGATATAGAGAATTTATATGCTTCACGCAGGATCACTAGGCTTCGTCTCTCCTTTCGGCCAAAATCCGTATTATTTCAATTTGTGCAGTAGAATAAGCACGTCTTTGCAAGGCGAGGAGAATTTCTGGAAAATGGCTGCAAAGGTGGCTATTTTTGCGGTCGCATTTTTCCCAGCCTTCGCAATTGACATAGTATGTTCTCTCGCGAGCAAGTTCTATCAGCCGCGAAGAGAGGCAATTGCTGATCTACGCTGGAATAATACCATCCAATTGATAGGAAGGTTTGGCGTAGAACCATCTGTGATTATCGGGGATTTTCTTCGAGAAGGGGTGGATCGTGAAGCAAGCCAATTCGATTCCGAGATCATTTCTTCGCTCAGAAAGAGTCTTCCTGGCGCAAAGGCACGTAGAGCAAACTTGAATGAGTTGGTGGCACGTGTTGGGAGAGATCCTGCGTTGATTGTGTTGGAATCTCTTGGTTCTGATGAAAGCTCTTCCTTATTTTCTCCCGATGCTTTTCAGAAAGTGGTGTCTTTCATTAAACCTCAAGTAGAGGCTTCAGGGAAGATGACCTGGCTGCAATGGAAAGAGTTTGAGAGATTGAATGAATTATCGTCGATCTGTGACAAGCAGAAAGCAGTTCTCCAAAAAGAGCGAATTATTCATCTGGATCTTTCTAGGTCAGAAATCGACGATCTGCAGTTCGAACAACTCCTAGCTCAATTGTCTGCTCTCCAATACCTCAATCTCATGGACTGCGAAAAACTAAGTCAGACCGCTTTGAAAAAGGGAGTTGAGAAACTAGGCAAGCAGCTGAAAGGTATTTCTTTAGGACATTGGTGGCAGAAACTTACACTTAGCAATGAGGTAGTAGAAGCCATGATTACGCATTCGGCGTCAAGCCTCGAATCATTGACGCTTAGACAGTGCGTCATAGATGAAGGTAAATATCGGCAGTTGATTCAGCGTTGTACGCAGTTGCGTTCGTTTTCATCACGCTCCACCCCCTTGTCTCCTGAAATATTGATCGATTTGTCCAATTGTCCTTTGGAAAGAGTGGAGTTCGAATTTTTGATAGCTTTCCATCATGATGGGTTGAGAGCGATTTTTCAACGTTGTCCGATCAAGCATCTCAAGTGCATCAATGTCAATTTCTCAGGAGAAGAATTTCGTCGATTGATCAAACGGCGCGGCAATGAAATTCTCTCATGGATTTATTGTTCGCCTCTTCAAAGTATGATGGGGGTAGGTTGTGAATTCCGAGATCAGGAAGTGGATGCTTTAGCCGGGCATTGCCCTAATTTACAAACTGCCGTTCTTGACCTCCGGAATGTCTCAAAAAGAGCAGTGCATTCGTTAGTGGCAGAATGCGCCCGCCTCGAAACTATTGGGCTTTTCGTTAACCAACCATATCACGAAAAACAAACTCGCGAAATTGGCATTGAAGCTCTAGAATTTCGCCCCTGTTTAAAGCGCTTGTTTGTAGGTGCTGGTATCGACGTCACTGCGGATCAACTTCGAATTGTCATCAAACGATGTCCATCAATCCAGACTATTTGGGCGAGCCATTTGCCGGAGGAGATATTTTCTGTGTTGCGGAGAGAGTTTCCCGCTGTTGAGTTTGTTCAATGGAACGGATCATTGAGGGGATTGCCTGATTTCGGGTGAAATTGATAAAAAGCTGGAATGCTTTTAAGGAGAGAAAATAATGAGTGCGATTTCTGGTAATCCTCTGACTTCATCTCGCCAGGTTGCGGCAGAGGCCGCTTCTTCAGTCAATCGGATGAAACCGATCATTTCACCTCATGAACGAAAGCGAATTATCATCCAGCAACTCCAGTCAGCGAATGAGTACACGGAAATAATGCAGCGAGTGATCGAGGTTCATTTTGCAAACCTAAAAGAATTTACCGGGAGAGACCCTTCTCCTCAGGATAAATTGGATAACTATTGGATACACAAGAATCATCCAAAAGAATGCGATAAGCTATTTCTCATGGAAATGAATTTGCTCGTCCCTGGGTTTGTGGACAAGGTTGAGGCTGATTTTTTCGACAGGCAAGGATTGAAGAAGGTTTGGCAAGTTTTGAAGCCAATCCTGGCTGTGCTTGCTTTGGTTTTTGTCTGTGCTTTAGTTTTCCATTTTTATGGGAAACGAAATTCTCTTCCCCAAAGATGATTTTTTCGCTCACAATATGGGTTGGACCAAAGAATAGGGCAAGGTCACCCTCAGTGCACGAGCTAGCTTACAAGCAGGCAACAAGAGGTGTCAAACAAACAATTCACATAGTTTTAATACTTCTAGAAAAAAAAGGCAAAAGCTGCTAAAATTTTCCTAGAAAAAAGGGAACCAATGGCTGCGAACGTACAACAGGCTCAGATTGCCCCCATCACTTTTCCCAACGAGAGATTTTTGCTTACAAATTTTCTCGTTACAGGAAATGGCGAGCGAGAAATCAGTTGGGTTCATTTTAAAGAAGCAGATAGCTCGCCTGGGTACTCTCCAATCTGGCTGCGAAGAGCTTGTCGGATTGTTTTGATTTTTCTCGGATTTCTCCCGGCTCTTCTATTGGATTTGACTCTTCTGTTATGGTTAAAAAATCATCCCAAAGAGAGGGTGCCTCATAGAGAGGATATGAATGACAATCGCGTGCAACTCGCCAGAGATGAGACGATTTCGTGGAAAGACCTGCAAGCCGTGGGGGTACCAGTATCTAGCATCAATGCATTTCCTCTCGCCAAAACTCTCGATCTTTCTTCGATCAAGATCGATGATCAGCAATCTTTGATCGAGTTAAGCCAAAAACTCCCCAGCATCGAGAAATTGATCCTCCAAATGGATCAAAATCCAAATGGTACGATTTCCTTGCTTCCGAGGATTTCTCTTTGTTTCCCGAACATCCGGGCGATTCGACTCACACATACGAGCGACTTGCATTCCCCTCAAAACGCAGCGGCTTTCAGCTTGATCGGGCAGAATTTTAAAAATCTTGCGTCATTGGAAATCGAAAGCATCTTTCGATTCAACCATCAGCCTCATAACTATGATACCGCCATCGAAGAGTTTGCAAAATATTGCCCTTCCATTTCCACTTTATCGCTTGTCGAAGGGCGCGTTACAGGTCGAGGGCTGAAAGCTCTTGAAGAATTTCGACAACTGACCCGTTTGCACATTCATAACGGAGGATTTTCTAACGACGAATTCATTCGCTATGTGAAAACCAATCGAGGGCTTCAATGTCTCACATTGGGAGATTGTCCGGATTTGCAAAACAGCGGACTCGAGGAGCTGTTTATGTGCTGCGCTCGGTTACATTCGCTCTTCCTCGCAGCGAATCTTAAACGGAACATATCAATCACAAACGATCTGTTATTGACTCGACAAGCTCTACCGCACTTGAGAAACTTGGCCCTCAGCGGAACTTCCCATTTCACTCCGATCACCCGAACTCACCTAGAAAATTGCCTAAGACAATGCCCCAACCTTGAGGAATTCCATTATTTCCCTCGGCAGCTTCAAGTTACTGACGAAGAACTTCGCGAGCTTGAAGAACAATTCCCAGATTTTATCATTGGAAGGTATGGGGCGCGAAAAAAGAACGTACAAGCTTAGGAGAGTGCTATGGTAATGCCACCCAATCCAACAAGGACTGGGAAAGCACGGGACGGGCAGGTTCGAGACTTGGAGGCGATTTGTCGGGAACTGGAATGCCTGCCGGGGGATTTGTTGGAATGGAGGGGGCGGATTAAAACCAGTTTACATCGATGGCAGCTGCCCCCGGAAGAGAGAAGCGTTGATGTAAAGCGACACTATTTTAAAAGAGCGATTCGAAAAAAGTTATAACTGGCTCAAAAGCTACTGCCATCAACACAAAGCAAATGAAGCTGCCGATAATTCCACCGATAAATCCTAAGAAAATTGTGAAAAATGTTTTCATAAGAGGACTGTTGCTCCATCCATGGGGTGTCAGAGAGGAGCCATGATGGCATGGATGATGGCTTTGTTGCAATGGCATCATTGCCAGATTTCTATTTAGCTTTCTGTGTTGCATTTTTTTTGACATTTTGGATAAATCACATTGAAACATTTTTTTCGGTGACGAAGAGTTGGGGGCCATAAAAAAGCTTTCTCATCTAAAAGGAGTTAAAAAGTTAATTATTTAAAAAATAAACAGATCCAAATTAAAGCGTGAGAATGTTTTTTGGCTTTAATAAAATGGCAACAATCTTTAAGCTGCTTCCTAGCTTATTAATTGAGGTATTGATTATGGGAAAAGTTTTGGTCACGGGTGGTGCTGGTTTTATCGGCAGGTCGTTAGTTAGGATGTTGGCCGACAAAGGCTATCAGGTTACTTCTCTGGATAAATCTCGAGCGACAAATCAAAAGAAACCATTTGAGCATGAAAATGTGGAATGGATAGCAGGGGATACAAGAGATTGGGATCTCGTATCTAGTGTGGTTCAAGGTAAAGATGCCGTCATTCATTTGGCAGCTTCTTCTTCTTTTTTAATGCACGAGGAAAATGACTTAGAGGCGTGTAATTATACTCTGCTCGGATTTAAGACTGTAATGGAGGCCATCCGTAAATACGGAATACCAAAAATTGTCTGGGCGAGTACGAGTGCAGTATACGAGAGAAATCCTGTTCCATATCATGAAAAAATGCCTCTTAACCCTCCAGATAGTAAAGCTGGATGTAAAATTTTCTGCGAGCAAGAGGCTCACCGCTATAGTGAGAGATATGGCATCAAATGCATTGGAATGCGCCCATTTTCTGTGTACGGAGTAGGAGAGCATTCTAAAAGAGGCTACGCCAATGTTGTTTCTCTTTTTAGTTGGGCAATGCTAGACAATCGGCGTCCCGTTCTTTGGGGAGATGGATCGCAAACGCGGGATTATATTTTTGTAGAAGATGCGGCTCAAGCGTTTGTATTAGCATTGGAAAAAGATCTGGAGACTCAAGAGTTAAATGTAGGTTATGGAGAAGAAACCACATTTAACGAGGTGGTTAATATTATTAATCAAGAATTGCAGACTGACTTAGAGCCCATCTACGTCCCAGTTCCCATTAAAATTTACGCTGAACGGCTTTGGGCAGATATGACTACGGCGAAGAAAGTGCTTGGATTTGAACCTAAAATCTCAATACGAGAAGGAATTAAAAGAGTGATAAATTTCTCGCGCAGCTTGCCAAATTCCTTAGAACTCAGTGAAATGCAACATTACTATCTCACTCTTCCATTCTTAAATCCTGTTAATAGTACGGAGGGTTGAGAAAATGAAACTCAAATGCTTTACTTTATTTGTTATTATAAGTTTTACCACTCTTTGTTCGCCTCTTCTTGCAGCACCGGCAAAGTGGGTTGATTTCCCTCGAGACGAACTCTCTCAGCACGCTGGGTTTTCGTCTGAACGTTTTGTTAAGCTTCACGAATTGGCAGAGAGTTATCACTCGCTTGAAAAATCCTCTTTTGAAAATTTAGCTAAGCGTATTCAAGCTTTGGAGGAAATACGTCATTTTCTCGAAGAGTGGATGAGAGAAGAGTCGTTTGCGCAGAATGTCTTTTTAAAAAATATTCACGAGATAACTATCAACAAAAGTTGGTATTTAAACGAGTTAAAAACTATATATTCCTCCTCAGGAGAAAGTCTTGAAAAACAGAAAGCTTATCATGAAGAAGTTGTAGAGGTAGGGGCCTATTTGCCATTGATTTTGATAAACTCACGACACTATGATAGCAAGCTTGGTGTGTTTTGGGGAGAATATTGGCTTGAAACTTTAGATCCCTGTCATCGTAGGCTTGCTAGTTATCATGATATTTGGAAAAGAGAGGCTGCAAAGAATCATTCCTTCCCTCCATTTTTTTTATGGCTTGAAACGCAAGATGTATCTGCAGATATTCCCTTTATTGCATTTTATTCTGAAAAAGAGCGTCAAAAATGTCGCACGCAGATCCGAAATGGGCATCTCTATTGCGAGGAACCTCGTAAGGAAGATTCGTTATGTGATGAGGGTGAAAAAGAATGTGTTTATATTATAGATATGAATAAAGAGTTATATATCACGCCAGCATCTCAAAGTAGTCGCCATATTTCGCTTTCACACGGCAAGGCTGTTTTGGCAGCGGGAACTCTAAAAGTAAAAAAAGGTAAAATCACCGAAATTTCTTTTGAAAGTGGACATTATCTTCCTTCGATAGAAGCGGGGAAGCAAACAATTCAAATTTTAAAAGAGTTGAACGTTGAACTGCATGAAGAGGTGGAAGTGAAGTATTATCAACACAATTCTCCTCATGTAACCTCTCTATTGAATTTCATGAGAATTTCTTAGGGAGAGTATTGTGCATGTTTTAATTCTTGCAGGAGGGAAAGGGCTTCGCCTTTGGCCTTTATCGACTGATCGCTCTCCGAAACAGTTTTTGCAGCTTGGAACCAAACTCTCCCTTCTGCAAAGAAGCATTCTGCGTTTTTCTCGTTCCAGGCAAGTGAAGAGCATTAATATCTCAACAAATGCTCGATATCTGAATCTGGTAAAAGATCAGCTCAAACAGATTAAAGTGAGTTTCCCAATTCGTGTTATTGTAGAACCAGGTCATAAAGGCACTCTAGCTGCAATAGCATTTTCTGTTAGGAGAATGCAAGAAAATCATAGTATTAGTTCTGATGAATGCATTTTGGTCGCACCGTGTGATCAATATATCGACACTTCGGCCGTTTTGCTGCGCTATTTAAAACAGGCAACCCTGCTTACTCAAACAGACAGAATCGTTCTTTTCGGAATTAAACCTACATATCCAGCTACCGGATATGGATATATTAGAGTTGGGAAAAAATACAATTCGTTTAGCAATTATGTGAAATCTTTTGAAGAAAAGCCTAGTTATGCTGTGGCAAAATCCTATCTTCAAAGGGGGTATTATTGGAATTCAGGCATTGTCATGTTTTCTCCTCAAGCTTTTTGGGCGCAAGTGAATTGCCATTGCAATGATGTTAATGCGTTTTTCAAAAATTCAATTAGAAAAATAACGAAAAATTTCGACTCGTTGTCGGCTGATTCATTCGATTGTGCTATTCTTGAGAAATCTGAAAATTTACTTATCTGTCCGATGCGATTAACATGGTCAGATATTGGATGCTGGGATAGCGTTTACCAGATTATGAAAAAAGATGACAGTCAAAATGTTAAACTCGGGAATGTTGTTGACTTTGAAACGAATAATTGTCTCATCTTTTCGACTAAAAGATTGGTGTCCGTTATAGGATTGAGAAATCTTCTTGTAGTCGAAGCTGGAGACGCTGTTTTTGTTTGTAAAAGAGGAGAGTCTCAAAAAGTAAAGGAGATTTTAAAAAAGCTTGAAGTAGCAAATTTTCCAGCAAAAAAAGCATCGGTTAGTTAACTGTAGGATTAACGAAATGTGGTACCAAAGAAATTATGAAAACAAGATGTATACCTACAAAGATTCTAGGTTTTACGTTCAAGATTTCACTCTTTCTAGAAAGGTAAAAAAAGTTGCAATTTTATTGGATGGTGCTATTGAGATACCGCCAACATGTGGGCTGATATATCGTTTGTTTCATTTATCGGTTGCGTTAGGTGAAGAAGGGGTAAACATTGTTTGGATCATTAGAAATAGAAATTTTTTAAAAAAAGACGATTTTAAGAGGTTAAAGAATTATAATATTCGAATGCATGTTCTTCCTGATCAGCTATTTTATAATATTGAATACATAACACAGATAATAAAAAAAGAGTCAGTCGAAATTGTTCAATTCGAGGTAACTCAAGATTGTTTATATTTTTCTTCAAAAATAAAAAAGCAATTAAACATTCCGGTTGTTTTAGAGGTTCATGAATCTGACTACCTTCTAAGAAATAGTATTAACGGTCGCGAAAACTCTTCCCATTTTATCGATTTCATTCAAAGAGCCGCTATTCATAGTTCTGATGCGGTTGTTTGTATGACTAAATCAGAACAAATCTACTTAAATGAGCGCTCTCCTGACAAGTTTTTTTTAGTGCCTAATGGAGTAGAAGATTCATTTCCTCGTCTGCGAAACAATAACCCTGAGCCAGTTATCCTTTTTTTGGGAAATTTGTTTTATTACCCTAATCGGCAAGCGGTTGTTTTCTTGATTGAAAAAATTCTTCCCTTGGTGATGAAAAAAATAAAAAATGTTCGCCTCAAAGTAATAGGAATGTTACCGCATGCGCTTAGAAAAGAATATGCAGACCTGGAGAATGTGGAATTTACAGGTGAGATAAAAGAAATGCAAGAATTTTACCGAGCTCTATCTAGTGGATATTTGGGTATTTGTCCGATTTTGTCCGGAGCTGGAATGAAGGTCAAAATATTGAACTATGCCGCAGGCGGATTCCCGATTGTTACTACTCCAATAGGGGCTATGGGATACGAAGAATTGCAAGGTCTTAGCATTTGTACAGAATCTCCTGGCGAAATAGCGCAAAAAGTGATAGAATTGTTGAGTTCAGAGCAATTGGCTCGAAACCTGGGGGCTCTTCTTCGAGAATCTGTTATGCAAAAATATTCGTGGAAATCTCTTGCGGAACGCTCAATTTCTGCCTATTCCTTTGCTTTAAATTCTGTTCATGCATCACTTCAAGAAATCAAGGAAGTTCCTCCAAGTTTGTTTTTTGAAGAAAAACGTCATATGGAAAAGACATTTGAACAACATGTAATTATTGAAAAAGAGGTCGATGTTATTATATGAAAACCAATGTTCGCAATATTTGTCGTGCCCTCGTATTTGATCAACAATACTTATTAGTAGCACGAGATAAGATCAATGGGCATGCATTCCTTCCAGGAGGTGGTGTTGAGTGCGGAGAATCTTTGCAAGAGGCTCTCAAAAGAGAATTAAGAGAAGAAATGGGTGTTGAAGCGATAGTTGAAAAAGCCTTCGGAATTTTTGAAAATTCATGGACTCATAAAGGAGTTCTTCAGCATGAAATAAACTTTTTGTTTCATGTTGTTTTGCCGAATGTTTTGCCGCATCAAAAAGTACCCTCCTTGGAAGAACATATCGAGTTTTTTTGGACGCCTCTTAAGGGTTTTGGTGAACTTCATTTTCTTCCCAAAGGTTTGAAGTCACTTATTATGCAGTTTATTGAAGTAGGGCATTTAGATTCTCTTTATAATTCTAACATGAATTGATTAGAGGCTTTTGCCTGCCAAAAATACTTACAAATGGTTCAAAAAACCGCCATCAGCACTGCGAAGCATGTAAAACCGCCTACAATCCCACTTACAAAACCTAGGAAAATTGTGAAAAATGTTTTCATAAAGTGACCTTGGTTGTTTTAGAAGTTAAGATATCGGGAGACAATTGAAGTTTCATTTTTTCGTACGGCTCAGCTAGAAGCTTCGAATATTTGCGTGGAGCCCCTTTAATCGCTTGCTTATATTTCGTTTCGAGATCTTGCAAGTCTTTGGCTTGATGAAATGATGTTACTGCAAGATTGTATTGAGATGAGTTAAGGTAGTTTTGCAGCTGCAAATGGCTATTCAATTCAGTCAGTTTTACGCAAAGAACAAACCACCAAATACAAAGACAAGTGGTGCTAATAAAAATGGCTATATTGCTAGTGTCCCAAGATTGAGAGAAGAATAGTTTAGTTTCTCGGAAAGCTCCAACCAGGCTTGCAATCGCAACAAACATCAACCATTTGTTTCCGTGCCCCTTGTAAGCGCATACGTAGAGACTGACGATGCCGAGTAAGCTGATAGCACCGGTGATTGTCAGAAGCTCAAGAAAAGCCGTTAATTCTTCCCCAGGATGCCGATACATTATCAAATATTGGACAGGAAGGATGATCAAGATAGGGACAACAAAGACTTTAAGAATAGTAACGAAAAGCCAGAGATCCTTTTGTTTTTTTTGAGATGGGGTTAAGGAAATATCTTCAGCCATATGGCTCCTAAAAGTTAAAGAAATTAAGTGGGCTTGTCCCGCAGTAGGATAAGCTTTGTAAGCATTGCATTAAAAGCTATAGGCACTTAAAAAACGAGTGCTAAAAAAGGTGCGACTAATATTCTCTCGAAATTACGAGTTTATGCGATCTGCAAGGTCAAGGTGGGTAAGGTAAAAAGGGGCTCTAGATTTGGGCGTAGAAGGAGGGGGGTGGCTATGCTAAAGTCCTCGAGTTGTTGGATGAGAATGGATGATGTTATGAATGAGGCATTTGGAGGAAGGTTGGGGCTGACGAGTATTCGGAAATATTGGCTCGAAATCTAGCGTGTAAAAAATATTTTTGCCAATAATTTTCCTTGATGGTATAGGTAATTGAATTGGAGTACTCAGAGCACTTGAGACCATTTTACAGGGGGCAGCGCTAGCTTTTTAGAAAAATGACAGAATTTTTGCTTTTGCTTTTTATCTTTGTTGGAGAATTGGGACTGGCAGCGATAGTATATCTTGCTGGTGTGTTTACTGATTACCCGAAGGCGGTATTTTTTGCAGTATATGGTCTGCAGTTTTTTGCTTCCACGATTCAGGGGGGAATGTCAGATTACTTCTGCAGAAAGAAGAGTCTCATTGTGGGATTTGTGGCAATATGCTTGGGGCAGTTGTTTTTTCTTTTGGCATTTAAACACGGTTATTTTCTCGTTCTTACGGTTTTGTTGTATGGGTTTTTGGGGAATATAACACCGATCGCTCGAGCTGCACTTGTAGACACTGGTTTTAAAAACGATTTCCGGACTTCTGTCGGCCTCTCAACTATTGCGATTGCTGTAGGATGGGTTGCGATGATGTATGCAGCTTATTACCTGTCTCCTTTCTTTGCTTGCTCTCTCGTGAGTTTCATTTGCTTTATTTCGGTTTTTCTTTCCTTCTTTCTTAAAGATCCTGACGATATTGGAAATCGAGTTTTTTCATTAAAGAACGAATTAATGTTAATTAAAAGTTTTCTTAATCATAATTGGGTTAAATGGGGACTAGCGGGGTATTTAATTGCCGAAATAGCTTTTTATCAAATCTTCGCACGAGGCAAGGGTCAAGTAGCAAACCCTGATGTAAGATTCGTTATCACTACCTGGGTGATTGGTTATTGCGTAGGAGTATTATTTCAAAAATGGGTAATTCCAAAGGAAAAGGAACGGCAAGGGATGTTGGTTGGAGCATGCCTTTCTATTCTCTCTATGGTAGGGCTAATAGCAACCACGCATTGGCACTTAAAAAATGAGCTCGTTTTGATTTGTGTAAACATGATGTTTTCTGGGGGATTTGGTATTTTCATTCCCTGTCTTTTTTCGCTAATTTCTAAGAAATACGATCATCATTTACAAGGAAAAATATACGGGCTGATTGATTCTGCAGATTCTCTCGCTTTGATAATTGCTGTAATAATACTCGATTTATTTAGTGGGGCGAACTTACCTGAGCTGTTACTTTCTTCTTGCATCTTGACCGTGCTTTCGCTTGGTTGTTTTGTTCTTACAATTAAGAAAATTCGTTAAGATTCTTAATTCCTTTGAGGCTTTAACACCCAAAGATAAGTATTGGGCATGTCAAGCTTGATTTCCCTTGCAAATTTATAGCCTGCTCGAGAAAAAAGTGAAGTAGTTTGTTCATAAGTTCTCGTCTCAATTCCAAGTAATCCGTGCACGTAATCATAACCTGGCATATGAGAGGAAAAATCTTGGGGAGGAGCAACGATATCTACAATGATGAAGTACTTCATATGAGGAAAGTTATTTTTGTACGACCTTAAAGTCTGGATACAATTCTCTTCGGGGGCAATATCATGAGTCATGAAGTTTTGCATTACGACTTCTACGTCTTCCCACACACCGTCCAGTTGTGTTACATCAGCTTGTTCTATCTCGATTGAAGAATTTTCCTTTGCCAAATTTTTGGCTAACTTCACAGCTTCATGATCAGCATCTAATCCTAATCCGGGCAGAGAAAGTGTTTGGCATATTTTAGTTAATCGGTGCGCGCTTCCGCAGCCGAGATCACAGACAGTTCCTTTGGTTCTAAGTTTATGAATTGTGTCGACAACAACTGGATCGACTGCTTTTTCTCCAAATTGAATAGAGGAAAAAGCAACGGAAGCACCGTTTATATATTTCGCTGGATTTTGTGTTTTTCCGCGAGCAATTGAAACCCCATTCGCAAACAATTCGCCGTAACCCTCAAATAGCATAGTGAGGAGACCAATTTTATCAGCTAAATGTGCTCCCAATTTAGTTAGAAAATAAGACCCATCTTTGTAGATTAATAAATTACACAAACACAATGAAAGAAGCGCAGATTTTATTGCTATAGGGTTTTTGAATTTTTTAGGGTTTGTTAGATCCTTTTCTTCAAAACGTCCATTTTCAGTTAAAATATCCAAGATGCCAACCCCTTGTATTAGCGTAAATGCGAAGCATCCTATTCCATTTGAGACGAAATCGAGGACATCGTCTTTTTCTTGAAGAGACTTAATTAAATGATGAGATTCGAGAGGAAGGGTTTCGGTTTTATGAGCAGCCATACAACACCTATGATTTTTAACCTGGTTTGGCAAAAATTATAAAGAAAACAGGATTATTTTGGTAGTGATCTTTTGAGGAATTGGACAAGCTGCTCTAAATTGGCTTAATTAGCTGATTTCTAAACACTTGTTTTTTTCGTCAGGGGTCTTTGGATCTTTCCTGGCCAAAATTCTTAACAATTATTCATAAACCTTCGCTCCTGAGAGCATATCAGCAATCATTTTCCAATCCAGCCTATCGGGTATAGGTTTCTCTTGGTTTGAGTAGTATCCTTCCATATCATCGATCCACGCAGCAAGCGCTTCGAGAAATGCTCCTAAATCCTTGTTTGTCCATGAATCAGGATTCATTCGGTAATCTTGACTCATCTTATGCACGAATGAAGATAATTCTGTCTTTGTCTTCATGAGGGTCTCTTTTTTTGTGAACCAACCTTCGAAATTTTATCCATGGTTTTGACTCTGAGTGGCTCTAGTTAACTTCTCATAGAAAAGTTCTTTGGCTGCAACCTCAATAACTTCATCGTAGAAAAAAAGAACGAAATGCTTGCACTTCTCTATTAGCTCGTCTTTTTTAAATCTCTTTAGCGATTTGAGCCAGGGGGAATTTTCATATATGTAAAATGAACCTTCCTGCGGCAAATCAGTAAAAAGCTGGCCTGAGAACTCTTCACCAGTAAGCTTGAAAGCAACGAGGTTATCGAATTCCAGTTTCCATTTGGATTGATCTTCTTCTTTTATAAATTCTAAACGCAGCTTTGTATTGATCTCGAGAGAGGTTAATTCGCAATCTCTTTTCCAGGTTCCTGCGCAGGGGATGTTCAGTAACGTAAGTGACATTTCTTTTTCTTTTTTTTCGTTTTCCAATCGAAGAAGCACGTTCTAGCGGCCTCTCACTTTAATCGTAGAACTTGGGGCGCATCCTCTCAAGTGATTCTTGACCACATTCTCGAAGGCGGCTTCACCGGTTCGATTTCTCAAAATTGTGGGCTCTATCCCTGCTTCTTTTAATACCCAAAAAGATCTATTGTTTCCAACCACATATTGTCCATCCATCACAACATAGTCTATAGGGAAATTACTAGCAGAAAGCTCTCCGCTCTTTAATTTGCTGAGAACTTCGCTTATGTGAGCTCCCTTGAAATTTCCATTTCTAGAGAATCGAGAGCTTATAGATTCTTGACCGAATAGTAGGTTTTCCAAGGTAGGAGAAGCTACGGCTTTTTCAATAGATTGAAGGGTTTTCGAAGAGGAGAGAGCTCTTGCTGAGTTTGCAAGCGCTCGCTCTCCCGACAGGACTCCGCGCGCAAGAGCGCTCACCTTCATGGCTCCTCGTTCAAGCAAGCCTCCCACTAAAAGCGAGCTAGCCCAGTAAGTGCTTTGGTAGAGAGCATCGGTTTCGTCGGTGGGGGGCGGTTTGGCGGTGGATCCAGGAGCGGAGGCTACCGAGCAGTTGCTCATGGAGAGGAGCGGAGTTGGAACCGAAGGAGCCGAAGAAGGAGGAGAGGGGATCGGTGGTGGCAATGTGAGCGATGTCGAGAGCGAGGTCAGCGGTGGCATGGACGAGGGCTGAGCTGATGTTGTGCTCCCGCTCTGGCCGTTGCCATTCGCCTTCGTGGCGATCGTATTGCCCGAAATCAATGAGCCCAAACTCATCGACGCGCACAAGTGGGTTGTTGCGCACAAACGCATACAAATTCACTCCGGCTGTGTGGCCGATGGGATCGGGAGTGAGCCAGCGGCCGAGGTCGGGTTGGTAGAAGCGTCTGCCGAACCAGATCCAGCCGAGTTCGTCGTCGATGCGTTTGGAGGCGTAGCGCCAGGGGTTGTGGAGCGGGAGTTCGGGGGTGAAGAGGGTGGGCCAGGAAAGCCAGGAGGTTTCGGTGGGCGGGGCGGGTTCTTCGCCGAAGGTGCCGTAGTAGTGGGTGGTGGCGATGGTGTTGTGGTCGGCATCGACGAGATGTCGGACGTTGCCGAAGAGGTCGTGGAGGGGGATGTATGTTTTTCCGTGCAGTTCTAGGGCGATGGCGGCGCCGATTTCGGCGTGGGCGGTGGGGCCGAGGATGCGGAGCTGGGTGAGGGCGCGGTCGTTGTTTGCCATGCCGATTTCGTGGGGGCCGTCGTAGAGGTAGAGGTCTGTTTTATCGATGCCGGTGGCTCGGTCGGTGGTGGTTTTGGAAAGTCTGCGGTGGTCGGAGTCGTAGGTGAAGCGGAGGATGTGTGCGGGGGTGGTGATTTCGACGGGGCGGTCGAGGGCATCGTAGAGGATGGTGTTATTTTTGCACTGAATGGGGTTGCCGTTGGGATCGTAGAGCATTTGGTCGGGGAGCTGAAGGAGCTGGTTGGGCTGGTAGCGTTCTTGATCTTTGGAAAGGCGGCAGTGGTGGGCGTCGTGGGTGTAGGTGTGGTTGGTTTCGGAGGCGAGTTGGTGGAGGGGGTCGTAGGTGTAGGAGGCAACGTTTGTTTGGAGGATGTTTCCGACGGGATCTCTTTTCAAAACGGAGTGAGATAGATGTGATGAGCTGATCGAGTCGAGGGCGCCGGTGGGGTTGTATTGTTTGTCGATTGGGCCGAGAGGGGTGAGTTCATGGGTGAGTCGGCCGGAGAGATCGTAAGTGGTGAAGTGGTGGGTTAGGTGTTTGTAAGCGATGGTTCGGAGGAAGCGAGCATCGTGAGTATAAGTGATTGTCGACTGATTTGGGAGGGTGAGGGAGGTGCGGCGGTTTTGGGGATCGTAGGTGCTGTGGAGGGTGAGGCCGTTGGCGAGGGTTTCGGAGAGGAGATTGCTGTGAGGATCATAAGTGCGGAGGGTGGAGCGCTGGGTGGTTTCGTCGGTGGATTGGAGGAGGCGGCCGAGTCGGTCGTGGTAGTAGGTGTAGTGGATGGTGTGGTCGGAGGAGGTGAGAGATTGGAGATGGCGGAGAGGAGTGTAGGTATAGGTGAGGCGGGTACCGTCGGGTTTGATGGTTTGGGTGAGGAGGCCGGAGGTGTTGTAGCTATGGGCGGTGGTTTTTCCGAGGGGTTCTTGGAGGCGGGTAAGACGTCCCATGGAATCGTAGGCTTTTTCGAGGCGGCAGGTGCGTTCGGGAGTTTGAGAGGTATGAGAGAGGACGTTGCCTCGGAAATCGTGGGTGAATTCTTCGTGGAGAAAGCCGGGGATGTCGGAGGTGATGAGGCGGTCGAGAGAATCGTAGCGTTGGATGGTTTGGAGGCCGGTGGGATCGGTGGTGGTGATGCGGCGGCCGTCAGAGAGATGTTCGTAGCGGGTGGTGGTAGAGAAGCTGCGAGCATCAGTGGTGGTTGTGGGACGGCCGAGAGAATCGTAGGTTGTGTGTTCGATGGCTGTTTGGCCGCAGATATTGCGAGTGGTGGAATCGATGAGGCCTGCACTGTTGTAATGGTACAGTGCTTTTATGAAAAGATGGCCTTCGGTGTCTAGTTCGGTTTCTTCAATGCTCCGATCGAGAAGGTCGTGTTCTGTGCGATGGAGGAGGTGTTCTGTTTGTTCTTGGCATTTTCGTCCGAGGGGATCGTATGAGAAAAAGACTGCTTGGTCGGCCCGTTTTTCAGCATGCAGACGTCCTGCGGGATCATATTCGTAGGTAGTGGCGTGTCCTTCTGCATCGGTGTGCTGCAGCAAGTGCTGACCATCGTAGATCCACTGCTCTTGATAGTCAGAGCCGATGGTTTTGGACGTCATGCGGCAGATGAAATCGTGGGTGTAAGCGGTTTTGATGCCCGCCGGATCGGTGTAGCTGGCTTGCGTGCCATCGAGGGCATATGTCCAGTGTTCGATGCCGCTATCGGGATGTTCGGCCCGGATCGGCTGGCTGCGCACGTTGTATGCGGTTTTGGTGACCGAGCCATCGGGATTGGTGGCAGTGACCACATTGCCGAGCGCATCGCGTGTATAGCGGAAAATGTAGGGGCCGGTTTGTTTTTCAGACAAAAAGCCTGCGCTGTTGTAGCGGTAGAACGTGGTGTTTCCAAAGGGTTTTTCCTCGGCAATTTTGCGGCTTTTGAGGTCGTATGAATGACGGGTTTGCAGCACAATGCCGTCGTCGCCGTCCGTTTGTTCAAGCACGGGTCGGTTAGAGCAGTCGTAGGTAGTGGAGATGCGGGCCCGGCCGGAAACTGGTTTATATTGGATGAGATTGTTGCATGCATCGTAGGAAAAGGTTTCTTCTTGGCCGAGGGCATTCGTCTGAGAAATAAGCCGACCTTTGTCATCGTACGAAAACTTGAGGCTGTAGCGGAAAACGTTGTTGGCATCGTAGATGTCTTTTTGCGCAATGTTCCCGCCCGTTGTGTAGGTGAGAACTGTTTTCTTCAGTAAGTGGTTTTGGCTGTCGTGCTCTGCAATGACCTCAGGCATCCCAGCATAAGGGCCAGAACTCATGGGCGTGATGCGCACAATCCGCTCATCGGTGATGTCAGCCACGAGAATGTGATCTTCGTTGTATTCGAAACAGTGTGTTCGTTTGAGTGTGCTTTTATCGTACGTCAGTTCTGAAACGGGCAGTTGTGTTCCTGGCAGATATTCGTGCACAATCACGAGCCCTGCATCGGTTTCTTCTCGGAGCAGATACGAAATATGGTTTTCATAACGGTACTGAAACCGGGTGGAAAATAGCTCCACGCCGTTTGCAACTGGGTATCCTTTCGCATCGAGAACCAAAGCAGCTCCCTGGCCCGACAAATTCCCATACAGCTGGTCTTCTACGATATTGCCCTTGCCGTCGTAGAAATATCTCCGAGCCGAAATTGGTTTTCTTTGCCCATCGAGCAAAGCCTTAACTGCCAGATTGCTTCCGTCCCAGACAAACTTCTCGACCGTTTTAAGAGCCCCATCCTTCCCAAACCGCTCGATCCTTTCCAACCGCAATTCTTCATTCCAGAAATAATCGGTGCGGGCCTGCTCGATGTCGTAGACGGATGTTTTTCGATGCTCGAGATCGTAGATGAACCAGTGGGTCGTGTGGAGCGTTGCGTCGGTTCCGATGGGAGACGAGAGGGTTTTTACTCGGCCCCGGCGAGGGTCTACCAAGAGATGTTCGTAACTGTGTTCGTCTTGTACCGTTTCGTTGGGTAAATAGATCGTGTTTCCGTTCACGATTTCCGTGGTTTTGAAATAATAACCCACCTGCAACTGCCGGTTCAGTGGATGGGTAATCAAAGTTAAAAACTGCCCGAAGTGCGAGGGAATATGAGGCATGGTGTACGAATAGTGCGTATCTGGCTTCTCTGGGGAAACAACCTGTTCTAGATATCTCCATGGAGATTGGTCGGTGTATTTGTAAACAAGTTCACGGCCGTCACTGGTGATGAGACGACGTTCTTTGACTTTTGACGGAGTTGATTTATGAATGGGAACGGGAGGGGAAAATTCGACTTGAGCATAGATCTTTGTCTGTGCTGGATTTGTGGTTCGAATTTTAGCTAAGAACTCATTGAAGTGAGCATCTTCCATGTATTCGTACAGAACATAATTTCCATTTGGTAGCCTTTCCGAAAGAAGCTGAAAATTATGGCTGTGATGTTGCCGCTTGTAGGAACGGATTGTTCCATCAGCACAATACATGGTGAGGAACTTTTGTTTTTCTTGTTCAAGAGTGAAGAAGTTGTTTCTTCGATTCGTGAAGCTTGAAATTTTTCCCTGAGAGGTATTGGAAAATCCGGTGTTTAGATTGCTTGGTTCGTACCGGCCGATGGTTTCTTTCCCTACTTTTTCCTTGCTTTTCAGTTTGTAGAAAAGTTCTGTGCCATTCGGTTCAGTCACCATGTACCCATCGCTGATGGGACAAATCTCAGCGTGAGGAACAACCGTCCATTCGTCTCCTTTCCGGCTCAAGTACGAGCGATAAATCCGGATCGGCTCCGCCCCTTGCACCACCAGATCTTCTGTCACATCGTAGAAATCGCCCGAGATAGCGCTGACGCATCCCTCGACAAGAGCCGACGGCTCGCACTCGGTGGTTGCCATGCAAAATGCATCCGGTGTTTCGCTTGCGAAAAGCGAGGCAGTGAACAGAAGCCAAAGGACAAACTGAAGCAAACGGCCCTCCTAGATGAAGAGGGCCGATTCTATTGAAGATGGCTTATTTTGCCAAAGAAAACTTAAAACCCGATGCCGTAGCTCAGCACGACCAGGGGGAACCACGTGACGTTGCGATGGGAGAGGCCTCGCGTGCCGAAGTGGTGGGATCCGATGGTGGGGAAGCTGATTTGGGCTTGGAAGAAGCGGGTGTCTTGGGATTCGTTTCGGTACTGTTTGCCGAAGACGAATTCTGGGGAGATGAATCCCGCAGTTCCGTGGTGAAAGAGAGCGCCGAGGCCGAGGCCGCCGCCGACGTAGAACTGAGAGCTGAGATTGGGCTTGAAGTAGTGGAGGTAGACGGGATTGAGTTTGACGGCGGTGACTTCAACAACGGTTGCGACTTGGAGCGAGGTGTCGAAGCCGTGGCGATTGTGTTGGGTGCGGAAGCCGAGGCTGAAGTTGGGGAGCGGGAGGGGGAAGGGG
>Ga0070679_100000551_pt1 | contig 31803 bp, 27 predicted proteins | sample KBSC63BmetaG_FD_65652 | JGI IMG/M metagenome (GOLD analysis project Ga0070679, IMG submission 65652) | Corn rhizosphere microbial communities from Kellogg Biological Station, Michigan, USA - KBS C6-3B metaG | ecosystem: Host-associated > Plants > Roots > Rhizosphere | place: USA: Michigan... | reverse complement strand
GAATCCGGCCTCCTCGCCGCAATCTCCGACAGCTTCGTCAACGCCGCCACCGCAACCCGCGTCGCTAACACCACCAACCTTCGCTTCGCCAACATCGACGCCGAGTCTCTCATTATTGCGCTCGATGTCAAGGGCATCTCCGCGAGCTTCGGCGCCGCCTGCCAGTCCGGCGCAACCGAACCCTCACACGTCCTCACCGCAATGGGCCTCGCGCACAACGAAGCACGCGCCTCTGTCCGCTTTTCGCTCTCACGTATCACGACGGCCGAGGAAATCGACCGCGCACTCGAAATCATCCCCGCAGTAGTCGCGCGCCTGCGCTCTCTCAGTTGATATGGTGACAACATGAAGGTAATCCTCTTCGGCGGGACAGGCATGGTCGGCCAGGGCGTCCTGCGCGAGTGCATCGCGGACGCAGCCGTCGAACAGGTGCTGCTCGTCGTCCGCAAATCAACCGGCCTCAGTTCCCCCAAAGTCCTCGAGCTTGTGCACGAAGATTTCTTCAGTTGGGCAGACGTAGCGGATCAATTTTCCGGCTTCGACGCCTGCTTCTTCTGCCTCGGCGTTTCCGCTCTCGGCATGACAGAGGCCGACTATCGGAAGACCACGTACGACCTGGCACTCGCCGTAGCGGAGATGCTGGCCTGTATCGGCTCGCTGAAAACGTTTATCTACGTTTCCGGTCAGGGGACCAACGCCAACGGCCGTCAGAACTGGGCGCGAGTCAAGGGTGCCACCGAAAATAAGCTGCTTGGAATGCCCTTCGCGCAGGTCTTCTGCTTCAGGCCCGGGTACATTCAGCCGATGCACGGTGTGCGCTCCAAAGTCGGCTGGTACAACGGCATTTACGACGTGCTCTCGTGGACCTATCCGCTGCTGCGGCGCGTCGCAGCGAGCTTTGTCACGAGCACGGAAGAAGTAGGACGCGCAATGATCGTCGTAGCCCGTTTTGGATATCCGAAACGAATTCTTGAGAACGCGGACATCCACGCGGCGGCCGCGAAGTTCTAAAGATTTGAACTTCGCTGGTCGCACGCGCTCAGGATTGCCATACCAGGCTGGAAAACAAACTACGCAGCTTCGGGCTCCGCACCGACTTCTTCGTCAGTGTCTTCATCTTCATCTTCGTCTTCATCACCATCTTCGTCGTCATCATCTTCGTCGTCTTCATCTTCTAATGCTTCGTCGTCTTCAACGTCATCGTCTTCAAGTTCGTCATCCTCATCCGTCTCGACATCTTCGTCGAGATCGCTCGGATCGTCGACGATGTCTTCGGAAGCGTTGGCCAAAAGTGGGAATGCTATACCGTAGTTGCGAATTTCTGCGAGTTCCATGATGTTCTCCAGTGTGAGCAATAGCGTGCTCATCCTTCGATGGAGAATAGCGCGGAAAAGGTGTCTGCTACTCCGAGTCAGACGAAGTTGTTACTGAAATTTCACGCAACGCCGCAAGTTGCGGATGCAGCAGTTTCGCCGTAAGCGATTTCGTCAGCGCATCCACGGCGGCCTGCTGCGCTTCCGAAAGAGGCTCCCCCGCAAGTCGTGTGGCGGTCCGCGCAAGCTCCTGCTGACGAAGCGCCTCCGCCGAAAGCTGAAGCTGCTTTATTGCCTCGACAGCCGGCCCGGCCGACCGCCGCTGCTGATAACGCTCCACCTCAAGGCTGACAATAGACTCCGCCGCTTCGGCTTCCTTGCTGCGGCTGGCCTGGTTCTGCGCGGCTACCTGCTGAAGGTCGTCGATGTCGTACACGAAGCAGCCTTCCACGTTATTGACGTCAGGGTCGACATCGCGAGGCACGGCGATGTCGATAAAAAACATCGGACGATTGCGCCGCCGGTACAGAATCTCCCGCGCCTGTATCTTGGTAAATATCTGCCCCGCACCGGTGGACGTGATGATGATGTCGGCACGATGCGCTTCGGCATGAAGCTGTGCAAAAGGGATAACGCCAGTAGTAATCGCCGGTGTGCGCAACGCCGCAGCCACCTTTTCCGCGCGTTCCTCGGTGCGATTGGAGACCAGCAGCGTCCGCGCACCCTGCTGGATCAGGTGACGCGCCGCAAGATCAGACATCTTTCCGGCACCGACGATCAGCACCGTTTTCCCGGTCAGCGAACCAAAAATCTTCCGTGCCAGATCGACCGCAACCGAAGCAATCGAAACCGACGAACTGCCTATCTGCGTCTCCGAACGAACACGCTTCGCAACCGAAAACGCCCTTTGGAGCAACGGGTCAAGCGTAGATTTCACAGCTCCGACCTCGCGTGCCACGTTCCACGACTGCTTCACCTGGCCCAGGATCTGCGGCTCTCCCACAACCATGGAGTCGAGCGACGACGCCACCCGGAAGAGATGCCGGATCGCCTCGCGCTCACGGAACTCATACAGATGGGGTTCGAGCGTAGACGGCGCAACAGCGAAATACTCATGCACGAAACGCGGCAGAATGAGGTCGTTCGGTCCTTCCGGCAAACCCTCCTGGTCGATCAAAAACTCAACCCGGTTGCATGTCGAAAGGATCATCGCTTCGCGAATGCCCGGTTGATGCGCCAGCGTCCGCGTCGCATCCGCCAGCCGCGCAGTCGAAATCGCCAGCCGCTCGCGTACCTCGATCGGCGCCGTCGTATGATTCACGCCGACCAGCAACAGCGTTCCGGATTTGTTCCCCGCATCGCTCATGGCGCTTTAAACCTGTGTACCGCGGAGAACTGGTTAGCCGCCCACACCGTGAGCACGAACAGGAAGGCGAAGCTCGACAAATACACCGCGCGGCGCCCTCGCAACCCGGAGTGCTGACGAATGAAGATCATCAGCATATACGCCATCCACATCGCCAGCGACAGCAGCACTTTGGGATCGGCGAAAAATGCCGGACCCACAGTTTCCAACGCCACGACCGAGCCAATCAGCAGACCCGCAGTCATGCAGGGCAGCCCGAGCAGCAGCGACTTCAATGCGATCTGGTCGATCGTTTCAAGCGGCGGCAGTTTCATCGTCGAATCGCGCCCCGACGACGCATGTTTCGACTTCAGATTCCGCTCCTGCACAAAGTACAGGACACTCGCCAGCAGCGAAATCAGCAGCGCGGCATAGGCGGCCAGCAACAGGGTTACATGCAAAAAAATCCAAACCGGCCCCGCAAACGGATACGCAACCGTCTCCCGTCCCGCATGGAAGGCAGGTACCAGAGTCAGCAGCACCGTCACCGGCAGCAGGAAAATTCCAAACGCCATCGTCTTATATCGCGCCGCCAGCAGCAGAAATGCCACCGCCAGCAGCAATCCAAGCAGAGAGAGAGTTTCATGTGTATCCACCGGCAGCGCGCGATGCGCGGCGTAGAAGGTCTCCGTGATAGACACAAAATGGAAGAACGCTCCCGCAAGCGCCACCGGTACCGCCAGATGCCGCCACCGATGCCGGTTGTAGAGCGCAGCGGGCAACACCGCGAGGGCGGCTATGCCGTAGAGAAGGACCGCGACTCGGAGCCAGAGCAGGGACATGAGGAGGCAATTTCGCCGTGGTTCCGCGAGCAATCCTGCCCTGAATTCCACGAACTCTTAGTATATCGCTCAGTTCACCCGATAGCTGTGCAGCGTGGCCAGCAGGATTAGCTCGCCGTTCTGCCGCACATCCTCAATCAGTGCCCACAATTCATCGTCGTAAGCCGCATCGTCGTCCACTGGAGAACTGCTTTCTATCTGCAAAATTCGCCAGCCATAGGACAACAGGCAATCCCGCACCTTCGTTTCAGCAGCCTTGCGATCAGCACCCGCACACACCACGTTGACGAAGCCAGGCTGCGCTACTTCGGGCGCGGTTTCGGTAAAGGCAATGACTCCGGCGAGAACGATCCAGATCTGGTCCATAGGGCTCAGAGGGCGCTGCTGCCGGCGACTTTCTGCTCAAAGTAATCCCGCAATTTGCCTTCAATCATGGAGAGCGGAACGAAAAACGGGCGGTCGGTCACCTCGACAGTGAGCTTGCCGTCGGCGTACTCGTACCTGCCGGTGATGCCGTCCTTGCTGAGAGTGCCGCTGGGACCGGTAATGGCAATGCCGTCAGCCCGCAGGCGAGCGGTGGCGGCGGCAAACTGGGCGTCGGACATCGGGATCGAAAGCATTGGATGAGTGTAAAGCGTGCCGCCGCCTCATGGGCAAGTCTCCGCTGCGATATCCTGAAGTTTCCGCAAGTGACCGACCCCGTCAACATCCCGGCCCCGAACGACCCGATCCACGGTGCCATCCCCGACGCCACTGAAGACGCGCGTATGAAGTCCGCCCTTGCGCGGGCCGACGAATCCAGCCAGACACCCGTCATGCGGCAATATTTCGCGGCCAAGGCAGCGCATCCCGACTGCCTGATGTTCTGCCGCATCGGCGACTTCTACGAGTTGTTTTACGAAGACGCGATTGTTGCCAGCCGCGAACTGCAACTCACCCTCACCGCTCGCGACAAGGCCAAGCAGCAGCCCATGTGTGGCGTCCCCTATCACTCGGCCGCCATCTATCTGCAACGCCTGCTGCGCAAGGGCTACAAAATCGCGCTCTGCGAGCAGATGGAGGACCCCAAGTCGGTCAAAGGCATCGTCCGGCGCGAAGTCACGCGAGTGCTAACGCCCGGCACGGCGCTCGACACCGCCCTCGGCGCCGGAGACAGCCAGTGGCTTGCCAGTGTCGCCGCCACCGGCTCCGGCTCCGGAGCCTGCGTAGGAGTCGCGCTCATCGATCTTTCCACCGGCGAGTTTCGCGCAACCGAGTTCGCCGGTGCGCAGGCCTGGGCCTTTGCCATCGATGAACTCGCGCGCCTGCATCCTGCGGAACTTATCTTCGCAGCCGGTGCAGACGAGTTCGGCTCCAAACAATCCCGGCTGCGCGCGGCCGGCAATGGAGCAGCCGGATCAACCGAAGAGTCTGAAGCGAACGCGCTTGACGGCGTGGGCACAAGGACCCCCGTGGAAGACTGGGTCTTTACTGCCGACTATGCCCTTCCCCTGCTTCGCCAACAGCTGCGGGTCCACTCGCTCGACGGCATGGGAATGTCCGGCCACGAGGCTGCGGGCGTCGCCGCCGGCGCGATCGTGCATTACTTGCGCCACACCAAACAGGGCGCGCTCGAACACCTCGATACACTGCGCTTTTACGAGCGCCGCGACTGCCTCGAACTCGACGCTGTAACTGTCCGCAACCTTGAACTCGTCGACCCTCTGTTTTCGAGCGAAGGCCCACAGACAACGCTGCTCTATACGCTGGACGCCTGCTGCACGCCGATGGGCAAACGCCTGCTACGCGCGCAACTGCTGCGGCCGATGCAATCGCTCGACGCGGTCAATCAGCGCCTGGAGGCGGTTGCGGCTGCGGCTTCCGATATCCGCAAACGCGAAGGCGTACGCCGCGCCATGGACGGGGTGCTCGACCTGGAACGCCTGTTGGGCCGTGTCGCTCTCGACTCGGCTGGGCCACGCGAAGTTGTCTCACTCGGGGCGACTGTCGGCCGCCTCCCCGCATTGCGCCGCGCGGCGCAGGAGTTGGCAACAGAAGGTGGCCGCTGGCACAGCCTATGCTCCGCCTTCGACACGCTCGACGATCTGCACGAAATGGTTTCCCGCACTCTCGTCGCTGAGCCTCCGGTGTCTCTGAGCGACGGCGGCGCAGTCCGAGAGGGAGTCGATGCGGAGCTTGATGAGTTGCGTGGCCTCTCCTCCAACGGCCGCCAGATGATCGCCGCGATCGAAGAGCGCGAACGCGCGCGCACCGGCATCGGATCGCTCAAGGTCCGCTTCAACTCGGTCTTCGGCTACTACCTCGAAGTCACACGGGCCAACGCAAAATCCGTTCCCGCCGACTACGAACGCAAGCAGACGCTGGTCAATGCGGAGCGCTTCACCACTCCCGAGCTTAAGGACCTCGAGACAAAAATTCTCACCGCACAGGACCGCAGCCAGGAGATCGAGCGCAGAATCTTCGGGGAGCTGCGCAGGCAGCTACTCGCCGCCGCTGTCCGCGTCCGCGAGACCGCCCGCTGCGTTGCGGAGATCGACCTGCTCGCCTGCTTCGCCCACCTAGCGTCCTCGCGAGGATGGACGCGACCAGCAGTCGATGCTAGCGGTGTACTGGAGTTCGTCGCGGCGCGCCACCCTGTCGTGGAGCGCCGCCTCGAGGAACAAGGCGCGGGACGATTCGTCCCGAACTCACTGCATCTCTGCGCCGCCAGCGACGATGCCGACGGTCCATCGTTACTGCTGATCACCGGCCCCAACATGGGCGGCAAAAGCACCTATCTCCGCCAGGCGGCGCTACTCGTCATCATGGCGCAATGCGGTTCTTTCGTTCCGGCGGAGCGCATGCGGCTGGGCCTCGTTGACCGCGTCTACACCCGCATTGGCGCCAGCGACAACGTGGCGCGCGGACGCTCCACTTTCATGGTGGAGATGACCGAAACCGCCGCCATCCTGAACACCGCAACGCAGCGGTCGCTCGTCCTGCTTGACGAAATGGGCCGTGGCACCGCAACCTACGACGGTCTGTCCCTGGCATGGGCGACGGTCGAGCATCTCCACGACGCTGTCGGCGCACGCACGCTCTTCGCAACGCACTATCACGAGCTCACCCTGCTGGCCGACCGCCTCGCTCGTCTCAAAAATGTTCGCGTCACCGTGCGCGAAAACTCAAACGGCATCGTCTTCCTGCATACCGTCGAAGCCGGCGCGGCGAACAAGAGTTACGGCATAGAAGTCGCACGCCTCGCCGGCCTGCCGGCTAAGGTCATCGGTCGCGCGCGCGAAGTCCTCAAAGTCCACGAGCGCGCAGAGTCGCAACAGGTCCGCGAAGCTGCCCCGGAGCGCACACCTACGCTGCAAATGACGATGTTCACGCCTCTCTCGCAACGGATCGTCGACCGCATCGAAGAGATCGACGTCGATGGCCTCACTCCACGCGACGCACTCGCTCTGATCGCCGAGTTGCAACGCGAGTTGAAAGGCAGCGCATGAAAGAGCAGAGTGTAGAGCGTAGAGGGAAGAGTGTAGAGAAGACCATGATCGTTGCCGGCGTCATGAGCGGGACGTCCGCCGACGGCGTCGATGTTGCATTCTGCCGCATCTCTCCACCGTTGCGCGAAGGCGGAACGCCGCGTCTCAAAGTCCTTGGCCACCGTGCGTTTCCTTACAGCGCCGACGTGCGCGGGGCGGTCCTTGCCGCGATGGACGCGAAGCGCACCAGCGCAGCGGAGATGTCGCGCCTCAACTGGCGCCTTGGCAAAATTTACGCAGATTGCGTTGAAGCCGCCGCGAAGGATTTGAAAGCGAAGCCGCACCTTGTGGCTTGCCACGGACAGACGATCTATCACCAGTCCGTCGCGGCCAAATATCTGGGAGCCGACATCCGTGCGACGTGGCAGACAGGTGAGGCTTCCGTCATCGCAGAGCGTCTTCTTATCCCAGTGGTCAGCGACTTCCGCCCTGCCGACTTCGCAGCCGGCGGACAAGGCGCACCGCTTGTCCCGATGCTCGACTACTGCATGTTTCGCGACGCAAAAAGGAACCGCCTGCTCTTGAACCTCGGCGGCATCGCGAACGTGACCGCCCTGCCAGCCGCGTGCGGCGTGGAGGACGTACTCGCATTCGACACCGGTCCAGCGAACATGGTCATCGACGCAGCCATGCAGAAACTCTTCGGCCGCGGCTACGACTCCGACGGCGCGACGGCCTCTCGCGGACGCGTTCTAGGCTCCGTCGTTACAAAGTTCATGGCGAGCAGTTACTTCTCAGCCCCACCACCAAAATCCTGCGGACGCGAAGAGTTTGGCGGCGCATTTGCCACGCGCTTTCTCGCCGCATGCGAACGCGAAGGAGCGCGCAAACAGGATGTCATCGCCACGGCGACAGCCTTCACGTCGTCCACCATTCTCGATGCTTACGCGAAATTCTGCTGGCCTCACTTCGGTCAGCACGCTCCACTGGCATACGCCACGCAAATGTTCGTCGCCGGCGGCGGAGCACGCAATGCGACGTTGATGCGCATGCTGTCGGAGGGATTCTCCGCTTTCGGTGTGAGCGTAGCGCCAATGGAATCCGTCGGTATCGCCGCCGAAGCGAAGGAGGCTGCAGCCTTCGCACTTCTCGGCTGGCTGGCATGGCATGGGTTGCCTGGAAACGTCCCAAGCGCGACTGGAGCGAATCGTGCCGTAGTACTCGGCAAGGTGACCCATGGAGCGTGAAGCGAGCCGTGTCGCCAAAGGAATTTGCCTATCTCTCGCGGCTCTGCTCCTCGGTGCTCCTCTAGGCTGTGACCCTCGACACAACGACGCTAAGACCCTCCGCTTCATCATCGAAAGCTCCCCCAACAACCTCGACCTCCGCCAGGGCACTGATGCTCAATCCGAGCGTGTCGGCGCCACCATCTACGACGCCCTCGTCCGCAAGGATGAGCACTTCAACCTCCAGCCCTGGCTCGCCACAAGCTGGGAGCGGCCTGATGCTCTGACGTGGATCTTCCACCTCCGCGACGATGTCCGCTTCCACGACGGCAGGTCTATGAGCGCCGACGACGTTGCCTGGTCGATACGCAGCATGATCGACGGCAGCCTGGTCACCGCAAAGGGCGGATCGTTTGCCGCGGTCGACAACATCGAAGTACGCGACCGTCTGACGGTCGTCGTGCACCTGAAGCATCCTGACAACTCTCTCCTCTTCAACCTGAGCGACGGTCTGTTCGGCGTGGTCGAACGCGGCGCGAGCAAAGATGAGGGGCTTCACCCTATCGGCACAGGCCCATTCCGTTTCGTCAGCCAGGTGCAGGACAAGGAGGTCGTCGTCGAGCAAAACGCCGACTACTGGGCCGGCGCGCCGAAGATTCAACGCGTCCGCTTCATGGTTTCACCGGACACCATCACCAGTGCCCTGGAGTTGAAGAAAGGCTCCGGGGATGTATTGAGCAACGTCCTCACGCTCGACATGGTGCACGCTCTCCGCGATCAGCCCAACCTGCGCACAGATACGGGACCGGGCTCCCCTGTCATCTATGCAAACTTCAACGTCACCGACCCGGCCCTACGCGACAAGCGCGTCCGCCAGGCCATCGCCTGCGCTATCGACAAGCCCGCGCTGATCCGAGCCCTGTGGCGCGGAGAGGCCGTGCCTGCGGACACGCTATTGCCACTCGGCCACTGGGCGGCCGCGAGTGAGAATGAGCTTCCACAGTATCCCCACGATGTAGCCCGCGCGATTCGTCTTCTCGACGCGGCCGGGCTGAAGCCGGATGCGAAGGGCATTCGCCTGCGCTTCACGCTTAAGACCTCGACCGACGAAACGACACGCCTCGAAGCCCAGGTGATGCAGGCAGAACTGCGCGCCGTCGGCATCGATTTGACCATTCGATCGGCGGAGTTCGGCACCTTCTACTCCGACATCACACACGGCGCATTTCAGATGTACATCCTGCGCTGGATCGGCTCGAACGAAGACCCCGACATCTTCCGTTACGCCTACGCCACGCAAAGTTTTCCGCCCAAAGGCGGCAATCGCGGACGCTACTCCAACGCACGTGTCGACGCGCTGCTGCAGGCTGCCAGCGCCGAGACCAACCAGGATATTCGGCGCAAAGAGTATGTCGAAGTGCAGCAGATTCTCGCGGACGAGTTGCCGGGCATCCCGCTCTTGTACCCCAACAACGAAGTCCTGCATTCGACCCGCCTCACCGGCGTGAAAATCGACCCCGGCGGCAGCTTCGCCTTTCTGCGCCACGCGGACTTGCAATAGAGCACTTCCCTTAGGGCACCACGATCGCGGCGATTCGCTTTCGCCACATCAACAGGCCGGTGACAAATAAAACTCCGGGTGTCAGGCCGAACAGCATCCAGAGCACCTTGGTAAAGTTTCCGCCGAAGCTCCCGTAATGCAACGGCCGCAAGAAGATGACGGCTCGTACCGCGAGAGGCAAGTCGGCAGTTCGTTTTGCCGTCAGGACCTTTGCGGAGCGGCGATCGACGACAACCAGTTCCGCATTACCAAGATCAACGGCACCGCGCGGGAAGAAATGAAACTTCCAGGCGGCGGCGGTAGTTGGCAGTTCCACCTCAGAGAGCCTGCTATCTGGAAACTCCCCGAGCGCGGCTGTCATAACCCTGTCGACGGGAGCATCGGGAGTTGTAGGGTCAGTGGTGGATTGCGGGGGATCGAGAAAGTCCTTCATGACAACAAGGGATGTGCCTTCAACGTGCGCGGCAAGCCACAAAAAAGGGCGCGGCGCGGTGAAGTAGATACCGCTGAGCCCGATGACGAAAAGAAAGAACGATGCATAAAACCCGATAGCACTGTGCAGGCTGTAATTCCGCACTCGGCTGCTGACACTTCGGAGTTTGATGCGCAACCCGTTCTTCCACTTCGAACGTCCCCGCCACCAAAGCACCAGCCCGGTTATCGAGAAGAAGATGGCAAGTCCACCCGCGAAGGCATTGAGGTCCAATCCAATTTCGCCGCTCAACAGGTTGTAATGCAGTTGCGCGAGGAACCCCATGAAGGTCCCGGCTGAAGTCTGCTCGCCGCCGATATCCCCTGTACCCGGATCGACGAGCAGAATGCGAGAATGCCGCTCGATCCTCACTGGCTGAACGGGGCGAACGAAGAACTCCCACGCGCTGCCGGAACGGTCCATGTCATCGATGTCGAGGACGATGAGGTCGGGTCTCTGGCGATGAACCTTGGCCAGCAACTCTCCCACCGAAAGAGCAGGTAAGCCCGGCTTGATCTTCCTTCCCTTCTCCAATACCTGTCGCAGAGAATGCTGGTACACCAGAGCGCTTCCGGTGAGACCAAGCATGACCAACCACAGGCCGAGGCCAACCCCGGCCCAGAGATGCGCTGTCCGTACCCAGCGACGGAGTGGAAGCTTCGCCGTCAACGATTTCTTCGCGAAAACGATGGACAAATGCACCTCAATTCGCGGTGAAGAGGCACAAAAGCTCAAGAATCGCTGAGCGATTGCTTCCCGTTTCCACGCGGAGAAGAATCCAGACTTTTCTGGGTAGGTCTCCTGACTCTCAGGCGAAGCTTTTGCAACAAAGCTTCTGACTTTTCCGCCTTCCCCGATCAAGATCGAGTGGCAATTCGAAAAGCCTTTTCACTGATTACAGTGGCGGGACCGCGCCGGTCTTTCACCGGACTTCCCTGTTATGCCCTTGCGGGCACCCAGAATGTATCGTTAGCGTACCACGGCCCAGCACGCTGGCCGGAAGGATGAGTTTCTTTTACAAGTGCGAGACATCTCGATCGTTTGCCAGACGCACACCTGCCGAACGCACCGTCCAGAATCGTCCGTTGTAGCGAAAATCGGTTACCGAAAGCGGCGCGATTTCCACTCGCCAGAATGACGACGCAGGAGCTTGCAATGCACAAAGAATGACCGCACGAATTATCGCAGGATGGGTCACAGCAACGACATGTCCAGTGCTGGTTTGGCTTGCCATCCAACTTTCCACTCTGGCGATCAACTGCACCAGCGATTCCCCTCCGTGAGGTGCGGCGCTGGGATCGGTCAGCCAATCCGCAAGCCCCTCGGGGTCGATGGTCTGCACATCTTCGATCTGTTTACCTCTCCAACTTCCGTAATCGATGTCCGCGAGCTCTATCACCACGGAAGGCTTTAGCCCTAGAGCTTCCGCAGTCTGCCGCGTTCGCTTTTCTGGCCCACACCAAACATGCTGTGCTCGAGGAGCGGTCCAACCTACGGCGGAAATCTTCTCGCTCTCGCCTTCGATCAAAGGCTCATCCAAAGAAAACGACGCGCGCTTTGTGGCAAGTGTCGGCGCGTGACTGATCAGCGTCAGTCGAGCCGGCAAGATCTTCGGTTCCGGGGCTGTCATCGCCGCCAGATTACCATCGGCAACCCAGCGTGTGGCATTTGTGACGACCCGAGGAAAGCGCTCACGCAAAGTGCGCAAAGAAGAACGCAAAGTTCGCCACGGGACCTTGCGAAACTTTGCTCACTTCGCGTCCTCTGCGTGAGCGCCTCTGGTGCGACGAATGGCGCCTCGTGTTGACACGACCGTAGACCTTCACTACGCTCAGATTCAGTTGAGTGCACGTTCAGGAGGTTTCACCATGGCGCAGTCAGCCGCAGGTTCCATCGCACAACCAGTTGCTATACCCGTCATTCCGCTCCGCGAATTGATGCCCTGGGTGGTGTTTGGAGGTCTGTTGATGCTCCTTCTGATTTATTTTGTCGGTGCGGAACAGGGCGCTACTTCCCTCTTTCATGGCCGCGCCGTCCATGAGTTTTTTCATGACGGACGCCACTTGCTCGGCTTCCCCTGCCACTAAAAGAATTCCATGGTTCGTGCACTGCTTCTTCGCGGAATGTTGGCCGGCCTGGTGGCCGGCCTTATGGTGTTTGCGTTCGCACGCTGGGCAGGCGAACCCCAGGTCGATAGAGCCATCGCTTTCGAAAGCAGCATGGATCAAGCCAAAGGTGAGCCACCCGAACCGGAAATGGTCAGCCGCAAAATCCAGAAGAGCCTTGGTCTACTGACTGGCGCCATCCTTTATGGCACGGCGCTCGGGGGTATCTTTGGTCTGGTGTTTGCCTATGTCCGTGGCCGTCTCAGCCAGTCGAGGCCCAGGGTTCTTTCTGCGTTGATAGCGGGGATGGGGTTCGTCGCTATCGTCCTGGTCCCTTCGCTCAAATATCCGGCTAACCCTCCATCGGTCGGAAGTTCTGAGACAATCGGCATTCGCACCGCCGCTTACTTCCTGCTTATCGCGATGTCGATTCTCGTCATGGCCGCGGCCCTCAAAGCGAAACGTTATTGGAGCAGTTCCTTGGGGACCTGGAATGCGACGCTGGCCGCCGCCTTTCTCTACGTTGTTCTTGTCAGCGTCCTCGCTCATTTTCTGCCGGTCATCGATGAAGTTCCCGAGGCTTTTCCCGCTTCGCTTCTATGGAAGTTTCGCATCGCATCGTGGGAAACACAGGTTGTGCTGTGGAGCGTCCTGGGCCTCCTGTTCGGGTGGCTTACGGAGCGAGCGGAAGGTACTGCCGACGTGCGTCAGCCGTTACAACCTTCTGACAAACTGAGCTACAACTGAGCTATTTGCTCACAACACAGCGTGGTACTGTTGATACTGACCCACGGTGCCCACATGGGCTTAAAAGGGAAGTCCGGTGTAAAACCGGCGCGGTCCCGCCACTGTAAACAAAGATGAGCCGCTAGAAGTACCACTCGGTGAACCTACCGGGGAAGGATAGCGGCGGATACGCAAGTATCGTCTTTGAGCCAGGAGACCTGCCAGGGGTTCAAGCAGCAATTTCTGCGGAGAACAGAAACCTTGCGCCCGACTTTTGGCTCGCTGAACAACAATTCGCGTCCCTCTTTCCTGACCCGCCGCGGGTTCCTCTCCGGCGTCGCTGCTGCGGCGTTGACAACGCGACTGACGGCGCAGGGGATCCCCAAACGCATCGTTTCGACCGCGCCGAGCATTACAGAGGCGCTCTTTGCACTCGGTCTCGGCGACCAGGTTGTCGGCGTTTCGCGCTTCTGCAACTTCCCTGCCTCAGTCTTGAAGCTGCCCAAGGTTGGAACCTACCTTGCACCGGATGCAGAAGCCATTGCGCGGCTCGTACCCGACCTGGTTGTGCTGCAGCGCATCTCCAGCGAATTGGCGGACCGTTTGCGCGCCCTTCGTATCAGCTTCATCGAGGTGCCCCACGGCACGCTCAACGATGTCTATACCGGGATCAACCTCATAGCGAAAGCGGCCGGCGTTCCCGACCGCGGAATTGCACTGAACGACCGCATCCAGCATGAACTGGCGACGCTGCAGATCAAGGCCAAAGGGCTGCCGTCGCCGCGCGTTCTGGCCATCGTCAATCGCCGTCCCGGTCTGCTTGCCGACCTTACAGCGGTAGGGCCTGACAATTATCTTCAACAGTTGCTGGCGATCGCCGGTGGAACCAACGTCCTCGCGAAACCAGGCCTGCCCATGTATCCGCGCATTTCTCTCGAGACCGTGTTGCGTGACGATCCCGACGTCATCCTCGACCTGAGCAGCCAACAGGAGTCGGAAGCAGAGCGCCAGGCCGCAAGGGTGCAGGTGCTCGCCCTCTGGAGTCAACAATCGCAACTGAGGGCAGTGCGTAAAGGACGCATCGTTGTTGGCATCTCCAACGCTTTGCTTGTACCGGGGCCGCGCGCGCCTGAAGCCGCACGGCTGCTGTTCGACTATATGCACGCGACGAACAACAAGGGGCGTGCCGGTTGAGTCACTTGCTGGAAGTCGCGAACTTACAGATCTCCTACGGCAGCCGGATCGTACTTCGCTCGGCGACCCTTAGCGCCCGGAGCGGCGAATTTCTCGCACTGGTGGGAGTCAACGGCGCGGGCAAGAGCACGCTGCTCGATATCATCGCCGGCTTCCTCAAGCCCGCGGCTGGATCAATCACCATTGCCGGACGGGACCAGAGGTCCTGGAACCTGCGCGAACTTTCGCAACGGGTCAGCCACCTTCCACAAGCCGTCCACGCGGATCTTCCGTATACGGCCGAACAGTTGGTGGCGATGGGAAGATACCCACACACGGACCGATGGTTCGAGTCCGACGAAGACCATAGTTTTATCCGCGAAGCCATGGAGCGGACGCATTGCTGGGAGTACCGTCATCGGAACTTCCGCTCGCTCAGCGGAGGCGAACGGCAGCGCGTCTTACTCGCGGCATGTCTTGCACAAAACGCTTCCATCCTATTGCTGGATGAGCCCTCAACCTTCCTCGATATCGAACAGCAGCTGCATTGCTTCACCGTGCTGCGCGAAGAAGCGAAGACGGGCAAGCTGTGTATCGCAGTCACCCATGATCTGAACGTCGCACTGACGCATTGCTCACGGGTGCTCGTGCTGGCCGACGGCATCGTGGCGCACGACCTTCCCGCCGCAAAGGCGCAGGAAAACGACGACTGGCTACGCCTCTTCTCTTCGCGTTTGCGCATCGGCAGCACGTCCGCCGGCACACCATGGATCTGGTACCAATGACTTTGTACGAACACAACACGGCAGCGGCACGCAGAAGTCTTCTTCTGCCAGCCTGTGCATTCGTCGCGTCCGCAATCCTGTTGCCGTGGGTCGGCGCGGGGCCGATCAGTGTTGCGAAGGTCCTGCATCGTCAATCGCCCGACTTCGAAATCCTCATCCAGCTACGCGTCACGCGAACACTTCTTGCGCTCGTCGCTGGAGGCGCTTTGTCTCTCGCCGGCGCACTGTTTCAAGCGATGCTCCGCGACGCACTCGCCACACCGTATACGCTTGGCATCTCCGCCGGCGCATCGCTGGGCGCCGTCAGTGTCATCGCGGCAGGATGGCAGATGTTGTGGGGAATCCCTGCAACATGGCTCGGAGCTTTAGCCGGAGCGTTCGGCGTTGTAGCGCTGGTGCTGGGAGGCTTCACGGGGCGGAGACAGATCTCTGCCTTCAGCCTGCTGCTCACCGGTATCGCTATCAACAGTGTGTGCGCAGCCCTCATCATCATCCTGGGTGGCTTCGCCGGGATGTCGAGAACATTCTCGATTGCCCGCTGGCTTATCGGCAGCGTCGATTCCACGAGCTTCACATCGCTCGCCGTACTGAGCGTCGTTGTGCTTGTTTTAGCAGCGCTGGTCATTTCCCAGGCCCGTAGTTGGAACCTGCTTGCCGTAGGCGACCAGTGGGCGGCTTCGCGCGGCGTCCGTGTTCCAGCCCTGCTGCGCACCGGCTATCTTTCCGGATCGATCCTCGTCGCCGGCGCTATTGCCTTGACTGGACCCATCGGTTTTGTCGGTTTGATCGTGCCGCACCTGGTGCGCTCCAGGATCAGCCCCGACCATCGCGTTCTGCTGCCCAGCGTGTTCCTCTTCGGCGGAGCGCTGCTGGCGGTCTGCGACGCCCTTGGACGCATCGTGTTGCCGCCGGCAGAGATTCCTGCCGGTGCAGTCCTGGCTCTCATCGGTGGCCCCTATCTGGTCTGGGCGATCCGTCAACGAAGACCCTCGGAGGAGATGTAGCCATGTCCACATCACACCGTCAACGCGTTGTCCGGGCCGATGGGCGGGCCTTCAATATCGTTCAACATCGCGCTCACCTCACCTACTGCTACACGGGCTGCTGCTGCGGCATCACCGAACGCGGATACGCCGCTGTCCCCGTCGATGTCTACAAAGAGGAGTGGCTGAAGCGCAAAATTCGCAACGACGTCCACCTGACCAAGGGTGGATGCATCGGTCCCTGTGCGCTCGCGAACGTAGCCAGCCTGGTGTTCGATGGCAGGAGCATCTGGTTCCACTCCGTCAACAGCGAGTGGCATGTCCGCCAGATATTCGAGTACATCGACTCGATGCTGAAGGCCGACCGGTTTCTCCAGCCACCGGCGGAGTTGGTCGAATACAGCTTCAACTACTACGACTGGGATGTCCGTCTGCCCAGCCCGGCAGAGGGACTGACGGAGATGGAGCTGGCGCAGCCGGACGGCGCCATCATGCTTTTGTCGCATGCGGATACCGACATGCTGACGCTCATCAAAGCGTCTGAAACCCTGCCGTCCGAGCTGCGCGTGGGAGCGTATTCGCTGAACGCGCTGCGCAACGAAGACCAGATGAATGCGCTGATCGCCGGTGAGTTGAGCAGAGCGAAGGTCATCGTGGTGCGCTGCCACGGTCCGCTCAGTTGCATCCCTGGTTTCGACAAGTTGAAGGCGGCGTGTATTGAACGTGGTCAATCGCTGGTGCTCATCAGCGGGACAGGCGACAACGCCTCGGAGTTTTCGGAAACGATCAACGTCCCCGCCGACGTGATGCACACGGCTTCGGGCTACATCGATCTCGGCGGTGTCGCCAACTTTGGCGAGCTCTTCCGCTTCCTCTCAGACCGATTGATGCTTACAGGATATGGCTACGCCGAGCCGAGCCCTATGCCGGAACACGGCATCTACCTGCCGGAGAGGGACGCTGCCTGCTTCGAGGATTGGCAGCGACAGGCCGATGCCAACAGGCCGACTGCCGCAGTGCTCTTCTATCGCGCCCATCGCATGAGCGGGAACACCGCGTTCATCGATAAGATTGCCGAAGCGCTGCAAAGCAAGGGCTTGAACGCACTGTGCGTCTTCACGTCGAGCCTCAAATCGAAAGAAGACGGCAGGCCCGCAGCATTTCGTTTGATAGAAGGCCGTGCTGGCGTTCTCATCTCGACGTTGTCGTTTGCACTTGGGGAAGTCAACACAGGCGCCGTGACAGTCGCGGGTGAAGCGGTGGATGCCCTGGAGCAGCTTGGCATCCCCATCGTGCAGGCGATCGCCAGCGGCATGCCGCGAGGAGCGTGGGAAGGATCGCGCCGCGGGCTTAGTTCGCTCGATACGGCCGTCAACGTCGCCATTCCTGAGTTCGACGGCCGCATCATCACTGTCCCCATCTCCTTCAAGGAGCGCAGTTCCACAGGCACAGAGAATCTCTACGTCGCGCATGAAGAACGCGTCGAGCGTCTTGCTGGAATTGCCGCGCGTCTCGCAGCACTGCGCCACAAACCCAACAGCGATCGCCGGATTGCTTTCGTTCTGACGAACTCGGCAGCAAAGGCATCGCAGGTCGGCGGCGCCGTCGGTCTCGACTCTCCCGCCAGTCTGTTGACGACACTTCATGCCATGCGAGCGCGGCGCTACAGCATTTCTGCCCTGCCGGAAACTTCGGACGCATTGATGCAGGAACTTCTGCAGCACGGAACCTACGACGACAAGTACCCGTTGGATCCCGCGCAAGCCGTGCGCTTCTCGAGGGCTGCCTACCGGAAGATCTTCGCCGCGTTTCCGGAGCGACCGAACCGAAGAATGCAGGACTTCTGGGGACAGCCGCAGGACCGCGGCTTCAGCATCATGCCGGCGAAAAAGACCGACAAGAAGCTGCTCCCGACGATCGGCGGCAAGGTCGTTTCGATTGACCAGGAAGAGCCGTGGGGAGATGAGCACGACTATCTCTTCGCCGCGATGGACCTTGGCAACGCGCTCATCGCGCTGCAACCACCGCGCGGTTACGGGATCGATCCCGATGCCATTTATCACACGCCCGATCTGCCTCCCACGCATCACTACGCCGCTTTCTACCGCTGGCTGGGAACGCCTCAATCGGAAGGAGGCTGGGGTGCGGACGCGATCGTACACATGGGCAAACACGGCACGCTCGAATGGCTTCCGGGCAAGGGCGTTGGACTGTCGGGCGAGTGTTTCCCGGACCTGTTGTTAGGCGATCTTCCGCTGGTGTATCCGTTCATCATCAACGATCCCGGCGAAGGTAGCCAGTCGAAGCGGCGAGCGCACGCCGTCGTCGTCGACCACCTCACACCGCCGATGACGACGGCTGAAACCTATGGTCCACTTGCCGAGTTGAATCAGCTGGTGAATGAGTACTACGCCGTCGAAAAACTCGACCCGACCAAGCTGCCGTATCTGCAACAGCAAATCTGGGAGCTCGTCGAACGCACCAACCTGAAAGCCGACCTCGACACAAAGACGATGCTCACGCGCGAACGTGGCGACCACACGCATGAGTGGGACGACGCTCTCACGCCGGAAGGGATTCCCACCACGCTGGCCTCGATGACGGGAAACGAAGTCGCGCACCTTATTGAAGACCTCGACGGCTATCTTTGCGAGCTGGGCATGGCGCAGATCCGTGACGGCCTTCACGTTCTCGGGCAGATGCCTCCGCTCCCCGAGATGCTGCGTTCGTTGACCCGCCTTGCGAACGCCGGCGCGCCGAGTTTGCAACTGGGCCTTACCACTGCGTTCGGTTTTGAGCTTGCCTTGCTACTGGACAAACCCGGCGAGCGATTGACGCCGTCGCGCGACCTCTTCGGCCACACCTGCTACACCCATGCGGATGTGCTCGAACTGATGGACCGTGCAACGCTCGATCTCTTCACGATGCTGGAAACGCTCGGCTTTCGCACCGAAGCTATAGCCGAAGTGCAGCGCGCCGTACTCGGCCTGGAGTCCAATGACATATCGCAGGCGCTGCTGTTTGCCTGCACCGAGCTCGTACCGAATCTTGAACAAACCGGCGACGAGATTGAGCATCTGTTGGACGCCTTGGAGGGCAAGTACATCCCTGCCGGTCCGGCCGGTGCACCGACGCGCGGCATGGCCCACATCCTGCCCACCGGCCGAAACTTCTATGCTGTCGATCCCCGCGCGCTGCCATCGCAAGCCGCGTGGCGCGTCGGTCAGCAGCTGGCGCGGGAAGCCATCGAGCGGTTTCGCAAAGAAGAAGGAAAGTATCCGGAGATGATGGGCCTGAGCGTGTGGGGAACGTCGCAGATGCGCACGCATGGAGACGACATCGCGGAAGCCTTTGCTTTGCTTGGAGTGCAGCCTGTGTGGAACCCGCAGTCGCGCAGGCTGGAAGGCGTTGCAGTAATTCCGCTCGAACAACTTGGACGGCCGCGCGTGGACGTGACTCTGCGCATCAGCGGTTTCTTTCGCGATGCCTTTCCTCACCTCATCGACATGTTCGATCAGGCCGTCTCTCTCATTGTCGAACTGGACGAGCCGCTCGATCAGAACTTCCCGCGCAAGCACTATCTTGCCGACCTGGAAGCGCACAAGGACATTCCGGACCACGAGGCGGAGGCACAAGCGCGTTACCGCATCTTCGGATCGAAGCCGGGCAGCTATGGGGCCGGAATACTGCCCTTGATCGAAGCCGGCAACTGGAGCGGCGACGAAGACTTTGCGCGAGCGTTTCTCGCCTGGGGTGGCTTCGCCTACGGCAAGGGAACCGATGGCGTCGAGGCGCAACCGGTGTTCGCCGAACGCTTGAAGTCGATCCAGATTGCATTGCACAACCAGGACAACGGCGAGCACGACATCTTCGATTCGGACGACTACTTCCAGTTTCATGGCGGCATGATTGCATCGATACGCGCGCTGACGGGAGCACAACCCAAGGCATACTTCGGCGATAGCTCTCGCCCTGAGGCTGTGCAGGTTCGAGACCTTCGCGAGGAAGCCCTGCGCGTCTATCGCTCCCGCGTCATCAACCCGAAGTGGATCGAAAGTATCAAGCGGCATGGGTACAAGGGCGGTCTGGAGCTTGCAGCGACGGTCGATTACATCTTCGGTTTCGACGCAACGGCGCAGATAGCACCGGACTTTGTCTATGAAGGTTTGGCCGAGCAGTATGCGTTGTCTCAGGAGATGCGGGATTTCCTCGGCGCCTCCAATCCTTGGGCACTGAACGCTATCGCTGAACGCCTGCTGGAAGCGGCGAAGCGCGAGCTATGGGAAAATCCAGCACCGGAAACGCTCAACGCCCTTCGCGAGGTCCTGCTGGAAAGCGAAACCTTGCTGGAAGCACAGGGCGAAAAGAAACGGGAGGCTGTCGTATGAAACACCCCGTTTACCCTTTCAGCGCCATCGTTGGACAGGAAGAGATGAAGCTGGCCCTGCTGCTGGCCGCGGTCGATTGGCGCATCAGCGTGCTGCTGCGTGGCGATAAAGGATCGGGGAAAACCACAGCGGCGCGTGGCCTGGCGGCTCTGCTTCCGCAGCCTTCTCCATTCATCAATCTTCCCATTGGCGCCACGGAAGACAGGCTTCTCGGAGGCCTGCATCTGGAGAGCGCCCTCAAAGGCGATCCCGCGCTGAAGCCAGGTTTATTGTCCGAAGCTCATGGCGGTGTGCTGTACGTCGATGAGATCAACCTTCTTCCGGCCCATCTCGGCGATGCGTTGCTCGATGCGGCCTCCAGCGGCGTCAACATCATCGAGCGAGAAGGCTTCAGCGCATCGCACGCCGCCGAGTTTGTGCTGCTGGGCAGCATGAACCCCGAGGAAGGTGGCTTGCGGGCACAGTTGCTCGACCGCTTCGCGCTTGCAGTCGATATCGCAGCGCCACTCGATCCCGTCACGCGGCAAACCGTTGTCGAACGGCGCATCGCCTTCGAGCAGGATGCATTCAGCTTTCATTCGAATTGGTCACAGATGGAACAGCAGATGCGCGAACAGGTGAACGCCGCACGGCTGCGGCGTTCCAGCGTTGTCTGCTCCAAGGAAGTCCTTGCCCATATCAGCCAGTCGGTCTGCGAAGCCGGTGTACGCTCTCTTCGTGCCGATCTCGCCATCGTTCGCGCTTCCATCGCTTACGCCGCTCTGCTTGGCGATGCCTCGGTACATGCAGATCACGTCGTAACCGTTTTACCCCTGGCACTCGCTCACCGCAGACGCGACAAAGGCAGACCTCCGTCGCCCAGCTCTCCGCCCCCAGCGCAAAAGCCGGGCGACGCCACACAAACGGAACCGGCGAACCCGGAAACTCGCGAGGCTGCGGCAAGAATCTTCGCTCCACGAGCCGTCAAGACGTTCGCCTTGCAGCCGAGCTTTGACGATGCAGCCAAGCGCGGCGCAAGCACCACAACGCTCCTCTCTCAACCTGGCCCGGTTGTCGGCAGCCGCAGAACAGAAACTCCGTTAGAGCTCGACGTACGCGCCACCTTGCATCACGCAGTCGTAGAGACTGGAAACGCCCGGCCACGGATCTCAGATGTACACGAACGGGTAAGGAGTCCAAAGACCGGGACGCGATACCTCATTGTGATGGATTCGAGCGGGTCACACGCCGCGCAACAGCGCATGCGTCTCGTGAAGGGCGCGGCGAACAACCTCCTTAGCCGATCCTTCAAGAACGGCGACGAAGTCGCCATCATCGTCTTTCGTGGAACAACGGCGCAGGTATTGCTTGAGCCAACCGGAGTACTTCCAGAGGCCGCCATCGCGCTCGAATACCTGCCAACGGGTGGCAGGACCCCGTTGGCTCATGCGCTCGATCTCGCTCGAACATACCTCACGCCAACGACAGTGCTCATTCTTCTCACTGACGGGCGTGCGAATGTTCCTCTCCAATCTGATGACCCCTGGCAGGACGCTCTCGACATCGCAGCCCAAATCACGTCGTCTGCACTGGTCATCGACACCGAAAATTCCACGGAGCGTCTTGGACGCTCTCGTACGCTGGCCGAGGCTCTCGGTGCCGGATACGTTGAGCTGGAGGGCACTGAAATGGGGGACAACGCCGTCCTCGCCCTACAACGTCTTCCCGTCGGTCAGCAATCTGGTCCCTAGTTCGGAACAAAAGCAAGGGCCAACGGCCCGATACATACCAGCCTAGGCGAAGGCCTGGGTCCCACACCACCACAGAACCAACGCTGAAGGCCCGAGACATAATGCAACAAACAACAGACTCAGGAGCACACGTGCAAACCGCAACCGTAACTCTGGTACTCGGCGGCGTACGCAGCGGCAAGAGTCGCTACGCGCAGAAGATCGCGGAGCGCGCGCAACGCGTGACCTTTATCGCGACCGCCGAGCGCCGTGACGATGCGGAGATGCATGCAAAAATCGAACGCCATCGCGCCGACCGCCCCGCGAATTGGCAAACAACCGAAGAGCCACTCCAACTGGCACGCGCGATCCATGAAGCCGCGAAAGTTTCCGAGGTAGTCCTCGTCGATTGCCTGACGCTCTTTGCCTCGAACCTTCTCGAAGCCTGCGGCGACGATGCTGTGCAGCTTCAATCGCACATCGACGAATTGTGCCTGGCACTCCGTGCCGCGCCCTGCTCCATCGTCCTGGTATCGAACGAAGTCGGCAGTGGAGTTGTCCCAGCCTATGAACTCGGACGCCGATTTCGCGATCTTGTCGGTGAAATCAATCAACGTGTCGCCTCCGAATCGGACACCGTCCTCTTGATGGTCGCTGGCCTTCCCTTCCCGCTCAAGGGCTCAATCCCCACGGAGGCTGGCTCATGAAGGGTTTCCTCATCGCCGGAACTGCGAGCGGAGTGGGCAAGACCACGGTCACGCTCGCCATCATCGCCGCCATGCGCAGGCGCGTTTTGATCGTGCAGCCGTTCAAGGGCGGCCCCGACTTCCTCGACACTGGCCATCACACACGGACCGCCGGGCGTGCCGCGCGCAATCTTGATACGTGGATGCTCTCCGCCGCAGAGAACGAAGACGTGCTGCGTGACGCTTCCGTCGGTGCCGATCTCGTCGTTGTGGAAGGAATGATGGGCCTCTTCGATGGCAAGGATGGCGCCACCGAAAGTGGCAGCAGTGCCGAAATTGCCAAGCTGCTGCAGTTGCCGGTTGTTCTCGTGCTCGATGCCGCGAAGAGTGCCCGCAGTATCGCCGCCGTAGTTCTCGGCTTTGAACAATTCGATCCCGAACTTCGACTGGCAGGCGTGGTCCTCGATCGTCCTGCAAGCGAGCGCCATTTCACGATGCTGGAGACGGCGATCAACACCTCCTGTAAGACTCCCGTCCTGGGCTGGCTGCCGCGCAATGCGGACATCTCCATTCCTGAGCGGCACCTTGGTCTACACACCGCCGAGGAATGCAATGATCCGAAAAGTTTGGAGCGGCAAATAGACACGCTCGCACTCCTTGCAGAAAAACACCTGAAGCTCGACGTACTGTTATCTCTTCCCTGCGGCCTCGCCTTCGAAGGCGGAGCGTTCATTGCTCCTCGGGATCAACAGCCCGCCGTCCGCATCGGTGTGGCTCGGGACCAGGCCTTCAGCTTTTATTACGAAGACAATCTTGACCTGCTGCGCCGGCATGGCGCGGAGATCGTCTCGTTTAGCCCGCTCGCGGATGCCGCGCTTCCGGAAGGCCTCGATGCTCTCTATCTGGGCGGCGGCTATCCCGAGCTTCACGCCCGCGAACTTAGCGACAACCACTCGATGCTCCATTCCATGCGGATGTTCGCGGCTTCCGATCGCCCTGTCTATGCCGAATGCGGGGGGATGATGTATCTCTCCCGTCAACTCACAACTTTGGATGGTCGCACGCACGACATGGCAGGCGCTCTTCCCTTCTCTATAGCGATGATCGGCCAGCTCACGAAGTTCGGCTACGTCACTGTCGAGCTGACCCGTGACTGCCTGCTTGGCACAGCTGGCGCAGTCTTGCGGGGGCATAGTTTTCATTACTCGCACATCGTTGAGCCCTCCAGCCTTCCGACCAGCTATCGGGTGAACTATTCCCTTTCGGGGAAGCAGGAGGAAGAGGGATTCAGCCTTCGCAACATTCTCGCCAGCTACATTCATCTTCATTTCCGCACATCACCAAACATCGCGAGGAACTTCGTCGCACTTGCACGATCGCTGAAAGCGAAGGAACTGACATGCCTATAACATTGCCCAAGCGATTCGCGACTCAGGGATTTCTCAACGCCTTTTGCATCACTCTGATGAGCTTCGCGGCTTCTGCGCAAACATCCGCACCCCAGACAGCAATCGACCACAAGCACAGTGCCGGCTTGGTCAAAGGCTTCGTCAAAGATCCCCTTGGCCTGCTGGTGCCAGGGGCAACGGTGGAATTGCTTTTCCATGGATCTGTCGTCGCAACTGCGGTCGCCGACAGCCAGGGACAGTACAGTCTTGTGCACTCTTCGAGCGGCCGCTTTCAGCTTCGTTCTTCCGCGCCAAGCTTCGATGCAACGCTTACGTCCGCCCGCTTCCTCGACGCAGGCTCAACCGCGGAGATCGATCTGACCCTCGCCACGCCGACGGCAACGCAGGAAGTTACCGTAACCGCAACCGGCACGCCAACACCATTGGCGCAGGTAGCGGCATCCGTCACGGTCCTCAACGAAGATCAGTTCAAATACACGAAAGATATTCAGGAACCCCTGCGCTATATACCCGGCGCTCAACTTACCCAGACCGGCCAGGCCGGCGGCACCACGGGCCTCTATATCCGCGGCGGTAATACCAACGCCAACAAGGTGCTGATTGACGGCATCCCCGCCAACGATCTGGGAGGGGCCGCGGAGTTCGCCAACATCGCCAGCGCCGGCATTGCGCGCATTGAAGTTCTGCGCGAGCCGGACAGCGCTCTGTATGGTTCGGAGGCGCTGGCCGGCGTTGTCTCTCTCACCACGCGCCGGGGATCGACTCTTCTGCCGCAGTTGGATTACTCCATCGACGGAGGAAACTTCAACACCTGGCGCGAGGACGCAGCGCTTTCCGGCGCATACCATCGCTTCGACTACTTCTCCGAGCTTGCGCGGCATGACACGGGAAACAGCATCGCTTCGAGTGAATTTCATAACGTGACCTTCGCCGAAAACTTTGGCTTTCAGCCCACGGCGGCGAACGATCTGCGCTTTACCGTCCGCCATGTTTCCGCGGAAGGAGGCAAGCCAAATGCCATCGCGCTGTACGGCATCCCCGACTCCGCTTTCTCCTCCGAACACGATCTATTGATCGGTGGCGTATGGGACAACCGGCAGACTTCCCGCTGGCACAATCAAGTGCGCTACGGCGGGCTGCGGCTCAACTACATGTATGACAAACCCTTCCCCGCCGGTACGCCCGTCTTCAGTTCCACAGGAACCATTACCAGCTATCTCGGCGCTCCCGTCACCATCCGTGGAGCGAATGGATATTTTGTCTCGGGACAAGCGACACTCAATTTTCCCGGGACTTATCCCAGCATTACGACGAACTTGAGTCAACGCGACTTTGTCTACGCGCAGACTGACTATCATGTGGATTCGCTGTTCGGGCTTGCGACCCACATGACAGTGCTTGGCGGCTTTCAATACGAAGATGAGCGCGGCACCAGTGCTTCCACAGGAAGCCCGCTCGGCACAGCCGATCGCAGCAACAATTCCACCATGCTTGAGATACAGGGCGATGCGTCCGGCCGGTTCTTTTATACGCTTGGGGCGGGGCTCGAAAACAATGCGGTTTACGGCTTCGCGGCGACTCCGCGCGCCTCAGTGGCCTACTATCTCGCGCGCCCTTCTTCTTCAGGGTTGCTGAGCGGCAGCAAACTTCACGGAAGCTTTTCCAAGGGCATCAAAGGGCCGAGCATCTACATTCAAAACCACTCGCTCTATGGCCTGTTACTGGCCGCGAACCCTGCTCAAATCCCTCAACTGGGAATTTCGCAAATCGGCCCCGAGCAGGCCCGCAGCTACGATGGCGGCCTGGACCAGAGTTTGCTGGGTGGCCGCGCTCGATTGGGTCTGACCTACTTCCACAACGAATATGGGAACGGCCTGGAGTTCGTCTCGCAAAGCAACCTCGTCGCGAATGGATTCCCCGTCGCTTCCAACCAGGCCTTTTCCGGGGGCGCCTATGTGAACAGCCTTGCCTATCGGGCACAGGGGCTTGAAGTTGAGATTGAGACCCGGCTTGGGAAACATCTGTTCGCGCGCGGAGGCTACACGCTGCTCGATGCGAAGGTACAAAACTCGTTTGCCTCTTCGGCCCTGAAGCCGACCGTCAACCCCAGGTTCCCCGGTATTCTCATCGGCAGCTCCGGTCCACTTCGCGATAACCGTCCCTTCCGCCGGGCGCGCAATAGCGGCTACTTCGCCGTACAGTACACGCGTTCGCGCTGGAGCACTCAGCTCAGCGGAACGCTTGTCGGCCTGCGTGACGACAGCGACTTCCTCTCCGGCACCATGCTGCTTCCGAACCAGAATCTCGACGGGGCCTATCAGCGATTGGAGCTCGCCGGCGAATACAAAGTCACTCGCCGGCTCACCGCTTACACCGAAATACAAAACCTGTTGAGTGAGCATTACAGTGAAGCCTTTGGCTATCCAGCGTTGCCGTTCAATTTGCGTTCAGGTATTCGAATCACACTTGGGGGTGAGTCTTGGAAATTGAAGTGAGCGGCATTCGTTACCATGCGGCGACCGGTCTACTCCACGACATCGCTCGCTCCATTGAACCTCCCAGCGAAGCATGGCGGCAGCAGGCTCGGGCTTATCTCGACACCCTGACCAAACCCCTTGGCAGTCTCGGCAGTTTGGAAGACCTGGCCGCACAGATCGTTGCGATTCGTCAGGACAGCTTCGCGGAACCGATGAGTACGGCCGTCTATGTCTTTGCGGCGGACCATGGCATTACCGCGGAAGGTGTGAGCGCCTATCCCCGGGAAGTCACGTATCAGATGGTCCTGAACTTTCTTCGCCAGGGTGCGGCGGTGAACGTGCTCGCGCGCCTGCATGGCGCTGAACTCCACGTTGTCGATGTCGGTGTCGACGCTGACTTCGAAAGCATTCCTGGCCTGATCCACCGCAAAGTCGCAAGAGGCACCCAAAACATGTTGCATCGGCCTGCGATGTCACCGGAACAAATGGCGCGGGCCATCGCGATTGGTGCGGGCCTCGCAGCCGATGCGGTGTTGGCGGGAAAGACGATGATCGCGATCGGCGAAATGGGGATCGGCAACACGACCTCTGCGAGTGCGATTACCTGCGCGCTCACAGGCGTACCCGCTGCAAAGGCTACTGGCCGTGGGACAGGTGTCGACACCAAAGCTCACGCGCATAAAGTCGCGGTCGTGGAAGCCATCGGCGCGAAGCATTTCGACGCTTCTTCTGCTACCTCTCCGTTCGACATTCTGCGTTGTGTCGGCGGGCTGGAGATCGCTGCGATGGTTGGCATGACGCTGGCCGCGGCACAACACAAGCTCGTCATCGTGCTCGACGGTTTTATTTCCACGGCAGCAGCCGCGCTTGCGGTAGCCATTGCTCCGGCGGTCCAGGGTTACCTGATCTCCGGCCATCAGTCGGAAGAACCAGGGCACAGACTGCTGCTCGATTACTTGCAACTGACGCCGGTTCTCACTTTGAACATGCGTCTTGGCGAAGGCACCGGCGCTGTGCTGGCAATGCCCATTCTTGAATCCGCCGTCGCCCTGTATACGCAGATGGCTACCTTCACTTCAGCGGGGGTAAGCGAAGCATCGTGAACCCGGCAGATCACATCCGCGGAGCCTGGTCCGATTTCCTTTCGGCCATGCAGTTCCTGACACGCATTCCCATGCCGTCACGACCGTACGACGGGGGCTCCCTTGCGCGGTCTGTCAAGTTCTTTCCTCTTGTGGGCCTTGTCGTAGGAGGGGGCGCGGCATTACTGCATCTTCTCCTCGTTGCACATCTTTCCAGATTGGCAGCCGCCTTTGCTCTTGTTCTTTACTCGGTGCTTGTCACCGGCGGTCTGCATGAAGATGGCCTGGCCGACGCCGCCGACGGGTTTGGCGGCGGATCGAGCCGCGAAAAGATTCTTCTCATCCTGCGCGATAGCCGTATCGGAAGCTACGGCGGTCTGGCCCTTGTCTTCAGTCTCCTCGGCCGTGTGATTCTGATCGCGTCCCTGCCATTGACGCTGGTTCCCTGCACCCTCATTGCGGCCAACGTTCTAAGCCGCTGGACAGTTCTCCCGTTGAGTTATTTCCTCTCTCCGGCTCGCACACCAGCAAGCGTAGAAGTCGATGGACAAGGTGCTCGCATCGCGCGGCATACTTCTACGGCGGCACTTATCGGCGGAACGATCTTCAGCTTCGCCATCGCGGCGGCGCTACTCAGAACTCGGTCAGTAGCTCCCATTCTCGGGGTTATGGTTCTGGCATGTCTCACCGGCGCCTATTACAAAAAGCGCATCGGCGGCGTCACCGGCGATTGCTTCGGCGCGACGATTCAGTTGGCAGAAATCGGCTGCTATCTTTGCGGAGCGTGGATCTGATGGAAGGACTTCTCTTCATACGCCACGCCGAAACCGACCTCGCCGGCACGTTCTGCGGACACTCCGATCCGCCTCTCAATGCTCGCGGCCGGATACAGGTTCGCGAACTCATTGCGCGATTTCCGGGCGACCACTTCGACGCAATCTACAGCAGCGATCTGCGCAGGGCCGCGGACACCGCAACATCTCTCGCTCAAGCCTTCGCCGTTCCTTGCACCAAAACATCGGAGCTTCGCGAAATCTATTTTGGCGACTGGGAGGCGATGACCTGGGCCGAGATTGAGAGACGAGATGCAGACTACGCTCGCCGCTGGACGGAATCTTTCCCGAACCTCGCCGCTCCCAATGGCGAAATCTACGCCGCGTTCGAGTCCCGCGTCCTTCAAGAGATCGACCGTCTCCTCGACCTCGCCGCGGATCAGCGAATCGCTGTCGTTACTCACGGCGGCGTGATGCGCGTCGTCCTCCGCCACCTCCTTGGCCACACCGAGGAACAGGCGTGGGAACTCACGAAGCCGTACTGCTCTTTCTTCGCCTATGCAGAAGCTGCCGTCCCGGAAGAGGTAGGCCAATGAGTCAAAATCTCGTCTCGATCAGGGAACTCGCTGGATGGGACCTCGACACCTACGCCTATCGCCCCGTAGCGCTGACGCCGGAGAAAGTCTCGCGGGCTGCGAGCATCATTGCCCAGCGTTCTGCCTTCGGGCAATCAAACGTTGTGCTTGCATCAGCGACCTCCGAACTACAAGAATTGTTCGCCCCCCAAGCCAACCGGCCGGACCTTCTCTCTGAAATGTCCGGCTTGAGCTGGTCGATCGGCGTAGTCGACCTGCGGTCTCTCATCGCGTTTCAGCGGAGACTTGCTTTCAGCCCGGGGATTGCCCAACCTTCTATACCTGCCGCGGGCGATTGGCCCGCCCTTGCAGCACTTTCTTTCGGTCCGCCCAAGCCGGTAGAGTGCGCAGTCACCCACGATCGCTCGACGCAAACTCTCATCCTGCAATCCGCCAATCCGAACCTACATTTTCGCGTCACGGATGATCCCGCACATCCTCTGACTGTCCACGCAGGCGGTCCTTTTTTTGAAGTAGCCCGATTTCGCAACCGCTGGTTCCTGCGCGACGGCTATCACCGCGCCTATGCTCTTCTGAAGGCCCAGGTGTTTGAAGTCCCAGCCGTGATCGTCGAAGCGACAACTATCAAACAGCTCGGCGCCAATCAACCGTGGTTCTTTTCCGAAGACATACTTTTCTCCAATACTCCACCGTACGTCGCCGACTTTCTCAACGACGATCTCGTTCTCACATACGATCGCCCAGCTCTCATCAAGACACTGCGCATCACGATGGAAGAAACCCTTAAACCAGCAACAACCATAGGAGAACAACCATGAGCATTGCAACCAAACGTGGCGACGGCGGCCAGACCGGCCTGGCCGGCGGTATCCGCGTCTCAAAAGCTGACCTCCGTGTCGAGTCGTATGGCTCGGTCGATGAATTGAATACTGTCCTCGGCTTCGCACGCAGCATCTGCGAGAACAAGGAAATAGCAGAGTGGACAGAAACCATTCAGCGGACGCTCTTTCGCGTTGGCTCCGCCATTGCGACTCCGCCCGAAAGCAAGAAGCAGCCGCCTATCGTCACTACGGAAGACATCGACATGCTCACCGACCTGGTGCACAAGATCGAAGCCACAGAAGGCATCCTCTCCGATTGGTCGTTGCCCGGCGCTCACACGCAATCCGCGGCCTACGAAATGGCGCGCACTGTCTGTCGACGCGCCGAGCGCGCGGCCGTCCGCTTCGTCGAAAATGGCGGTGTGGTGCAACCAACAGTCCTTCCCTATCTCAATCGTCTATCGGATGTCATCTGGCTCTTTGGCCGGCTCATCGAGTTCAATGCCGGGGTCGAGTCACGCCTTCGTCCCGAGTCCAAAGGTGGTCCCAAATGGTCGAGGGCCTGGTAATGCCGGAGGGAATGGCTTTCAACGAGTCCGATCGCGCTGCCGTCTATCGCGCCATCGGCGCGCGGCGCGATGTCCGTCGCGGATTCGTCGATCGCCCATTGCCCGAAGAGTTGTTGCAACGGCTGCTTGCAGCCGCTCACTGTGCACCATCGGTCGGCCTCATGCAGCCATCGCGCTTCATCGTCATTCGCGATCCTGCGACACGTACAGCGGTGCATGGCATCTTCCATGAGGCCAATCAAAAAGCGGCAGCGACGTACAGCGGCGAGCAGGCAGAACAGTATGCCGCTCTCAAGCTGGAAGGCATTCTCGAAGCGCCACAGAATCTCTGCATTGTGTGCGACACGCAAACCATGCGAGGCCATAAGCTGGGCCGGCATACCATGCCGGAGACCGCGGTGTACTCAACCGTATGCGCCGTGCAGAATCTGTGGCTCGCCGCAAGAGCAGAAGGGGTTGGCGTCGGCTGGGTAAGTATTCTCGATCCAGACCGGCTGCGCGCGCTGCTCCATATCCCCGATCACATTCTGCCGGTCGCCTACCTTTGCATCGGCTACGTGGATGATTTCGCCACCGGTCCAGAGCTCGAGCGCTCCGGCTGGGAGAAGCGAATCCCCCTGCACAATGCGATCTGTTATGACACATACAGCGAGGGTGACGCATCGTGAGGGCCCGCGCCATCATGGTGCTCGGAACAAGTTCGCACGTCGGCAAATCGCTGCTGACGGCGGCCCTCTGCCGCATCTTCGCGCAGGAGGGCTATCGCGTAGCGCCCTTCAAGTCACAGAACATGTCGCTCAACTCCGCCGTCACGCCTGATGGATTGGAGATCGGACGCGCGCAGGCTCTTCAAGCAGAAGCCGCCGGTATTCTGCCCTCGGTCCACATGAATCCTATCCTGCTGAAGCCCAGTGGAGACATGACCTCGCAGGTTGTCGTACGCGGCAAAATCTGGGGCAAAATCTCAGCGTCGGATTACCATCTTCGCCGTGTCAACGAGCTGTTGCCCATCGTCCGCGAAAGCTACGAAATCCTCGCGTCGCAGAACGACATCATCATCCTCGAAGGGGCCGGCTCTCCAGCCGAGATCAATCTCAAACAACACGACATCGTCAACATGCGCATGGCCGAGCTCGCCGATGCCGCTTGCCTGCTGGTTGGCGATATCGACCGCGGTGGGGTCTTCGCCTCTCTTCTCGGTACGGTGGAGTTGCTCGACACCCACGAGCAGGAACGGATTGCAGGTTTTCTCATCAATAAGTTTCGCGGCGATGTACGGCTTCTTGAGCCGGGCG
>Ga0070679_100000548_pt1 | contig 31870 bp, 22 predicted proteins | sample KBSC63BmetaG_FD_65652 | JGI IMG/M metagenome (GOLD analysis project Ga0070679, IMG submission 65652) | Corn rhizosphere microbial communities from Kellogg Biological Station, Michigan, USA - KBS C6-3B metaG | ecosystem: Host-associated > Plants > Roots > Rhizosphere | place: USA: Michigan... | reverse complement strand
CGGCGCCAGCAGTGCCGCTGCCGCTTCGGCCCCGGCTATTCCGCGATGCGGGTCCACGCCCGCCATCGCACCCAATGCGACCAAGCCGACGGCCCGACGATCGATGATGTCGTCCAGGTAAACCTCATGGCCCGGTGGAAGCTCCGCCATGCCGTGGTCGGAGACGACAACAAGGTCGGTGGTGGCGTACAGGCCGTCCAGCTGCAGCCCATTCACCAGACGACCGATCGCACCATCCACTTCCCGCAATGCGGCATCCATTTGCGGCGAGTCCGGACCGTAACGATGGCCTATGCCGTCGACAAGGTCATAGTGCAACATGATGAAACGCGGGCGCCGGTCCGGTGGAAGATCGAGCCAACGCAAGACGTCGGCACTTTTCTCGTCGGTCGCTCCCGCTTGTTGACCATTGAGGTGCAAATCAGGCCTCGCGCCGTCGATGCGAATGTCGCCACTCGGCCACGACACTTCACCGGTTCGCATGCCGTCGCGCTGCACGCTCAGCCACAACGGCGTGGCCGCCGACCACCAACGGGGGTCAACCGTTGAGTAATAGCGCGTCATTTCAAAGTGCTCCGGTTGGATTTCCCGGTCGGCGATATCGTTATTCACGATTCCGTTCTGGTCGGGATACATACCGGTCAGCAGTGTGTAGTGATTGGGTTCGGTGACGGTCGGAAACGACGGGACCATCCAGCGCGCACGCACACCATGGGCTGCCAGTTCGTCCAGGACGGGATTTTCGCCACGTGCAAGGTACTCGGCGCGATACCCATCAATCGAGATCAGAATCACCTCGGGGGTGTCGGGAGGCAAAGCTTCACGCCCCATCCCAAGCTGGATTGGTGCCGTCGAACAGGCGCCAAGCCCGAAAACAAGGATGATGACAAGCAGCACCATGCGCCGCATGACTTGGCTCCGGAAAAGTACGCGCGGAGTTTGAGCCCGCGCGTCTTTCGTGAAACTGTCCTTTCAATGGGCAGCCATCCCTATGTTGCTCATCATTCAGCCTTGACACCAGACTGTACGGCCAGCCGACCCACGTTCAGTCCGACAACCATGCGGAATTTCCCGCAGCCAAGGTCATGCGCTGGCTGTGCGACCAAGCCATCGGGCTGGCGTTCATTGCACCTGGCGGTTCTTGGTAGAACGGCTTCGTCGAGAGCTTCAACGGCAGGCTGCCCGATAAACTGCTCAACCGCGAGTGGTCCCGCACGCGGACCTAAGCCAAGGTTCTGACTGAGCGGTGGCGAAGGTTTTACAACGAGCAGCGACCGAGTAGCCCATCGTTATCAACCCCCTGCTGAGGTTCGTCGGAACTGGACCGAACCGCTACCATCGAACCGAGACTCAGCGCCTGAGCGGCTACAAAAATCCGTCTCCGGTCAAATCCACCTTCGTCCCGATGGGCACCCGGCATCGCCTCGAAAACCCCGGCAAGGTTCCACTGGGACTGATCGAAGTGCAGTCCGGTAGCTACCTCGGCGAAGACGACATAGTGCGTTTCGAGGATGTGTACAGGCGACGTGGTTGACGCGGCCAATTGGGTCGCACCGGTCGTGGCCCTTGAAATCTACAGAGATCGCAGTTCGCTTTCACACCGAATCGTCCGAGACCGCGTTGCAGGGCGAACGTGGCGTGAGGTGACCCCGGTCAGTTACCATTCCATGCGATGAGATGGACAACACCGTGTTGCGCAGCGCCTGTTCGATTCGGAAAATTTTGGGAACTCGAAGGAATTCAGAGGTTCACCAATGCATATCTTGGTAGCGGGACTAGACGAGTCCGCATGTCGGTCGCTCCTTGGTGACCTGAAATCCAAAGACCATACGATCCGCTGGTGTTCTCAGACCGAATTTGCCGATCGCCTGACCAAGCCCGCCGGAAGGCAAGGCGTGGATCGAATGGTGTGGCTGTACCGCGCACCATGGTCCACATTCCTGGATGCCAACGTCGCCGACACGAGCCACGACCCCGCACGAATGCTCGCAGAGTGGGTGCAAGGCAATCGCGCGGTATTGAATGCGCGCGGCAAAGAGGGGCCGCCGTTGCTTCTGACCAACGTCGACCGGGTACAGGCCACCGAGATCAAGGCAGAGATTGAGCGGCCTGGGAGCGTGCAGCCAGCGTCTCCAGCGGAGGGCACAGCAGAGAGATCCAGTGCATTGGCCAAATTGTTCGAATTGGCTGCGCCTCGCTGCTGGGATGTATTCGAGGCGCTGGAGGCTGCAGCATGGACGTCGCACGATACCCCACAGTTTCGCGGCATGTACGAACCGAATGAATCCGCCCTGGACGGGCTGCTGCAAACGCTGCTCGATATTCGATCATTGCCCGGGGTTCGAGACGCACTGGCGGCGGCGGTGAAGGAACTCGACGACGCGCAGGCAGCGTTGATAGCCGAGAAAGCGGCACATGACAAGGCGAGAAAGGAAGGCGAACTGCTGCTGATCCAGTTGCATCAGGTGCAGGAAGAACTGGAGCAGTACTACCTCAAGGGACTTGATTTCGAAAATGTATCGGCGGCGGAATGGAAGGCAACCCCCACAGCGAGACCGATGACCGACCGAGGGGAGCGGGGTAGCAAAGCGCTCAAACTGAAACCTGGCCAGAAGCAGGACGAACTCTCGAAGGCACAGGGGCACACCGAGGTGAATGGCAGAGGTAAGGCGTTATACGGGTGGCGGAAAAGCGCTCGGGTCTTCCCTGCACCGCTGCGGCGGGCTGTCTTGCGTGCACTGAACCAGCGACGGCAGCAGTCGAAACGGCAACGATTGGTGCACTCTGGATGGTTCGATCCCGAGTGGTATCTAAACGCGTACCCAGACATTCGCGCGGCGAATGCCGACCCCGTCACGCATTATTTGACCGTCGGCTGGAAAGAAAACCGCAACCCGTGTCCGGGTTTTGACACAGCCTACTATCTGAAGACATACCCCGATGTCCGAGAAAGCGGCGTCAACCCGCTGTGGCATTTCTACGAGCACGGGAGCAGCGAAGGCCGCCGACCACGAAAACCGTGAGGCGTAAATCCATCCGCTTTCGACGCACCTCACAAAATTGCCTTCGACGCTCGCGCAACGAGCGCGTACTCGGCAGAAGCAAACGTCCCTGACCCATGCCGTCACTCATACAACAGATATCGAAGCAACATCCGAATGGGGTGCACACCATTTTTGTCGTGGGTGCCGCTCGTGGGGGCAATCTGCAGGGCTGGCGAAAACTAGGCAGCAAGCGCCTCGTGCTCACGGAGGCGCATCCTGAATTGGCTACCAAACTCGCTCGATGCATAGACACCACACGCGGCGAGGAGGTCTGGCCGTTAGCGATTACCGCATCCGATCAGGAACACGCAGTACTGCACATCTGCAACAACCCGCGCTTCAGCAGCCTGCATCGCCCATGCGAGCTGGACAGTTACTTCCCCCACCTGAAAATGATTGGCGAAACCGTGGTTTCAGCGCGCAAGTTCGGGACCGCCCTGCAGCAGTCGGTTCCGGCCAAGGGCACCGACAACCTTCTGGTACTGGCCGCCCCGGGGCAGACTACCGAACTGATCCGTTCCACACCGCCAGAACGGTTACAGGCATTTGATTGGATCATCGTTCATACCGACGCGGTACCGCTGTATGAAGGTGACAATATGGAGGCATGCCTCGCCAGCCTCAAAGCCACGGGATTTGACTGCGTCCAAGAAGACACGGACACCATCCATCCTGAGCGCGTCGTGCTGCTGAAGCGAAACGACACCCGCGTTCGAATCGGGCAGTTGGAAGCAGCGCTCGCGGAGCAGAAAAAATTGGCGTCAGATCGCCTCGCGCAAATCCAAGTGCTGGGGCAAGAATGCGACGCATCGACCAAGGACGCGTCGAAATACAGAGTTGAACTCGACAAGGCGACGGTGGAATTGGCCGCGCAATCCAAACTCGCTGCGGACCGCGATGCCCTGCTCAAGAAAGTCAGCCTCCAGAACCAGGAGCGTGGTTCGCGCATTACGGCGCTCGACAAGCAGCAATCCGAGCTGCAACAGCGTCAGGCTTGGTTGAACGAGGAAATGCTCAAGGCCGAGGCTGAAATCGAGTTCATCAAAGAGATATTCTTGAAAGACTCCGCACGGAAGTGATCGAAACGGCAGTAGCGCCATCGCCCCAGTCCGCCTTGATTGCATGACACGACAGCCTTCCCGCAAAAAGAGCCAGAACAAGTCCGCAAGCCGCCAAAGCAAGACACGTATGTCGAGCAAAGGGGCGCTTGAGGCTCCGGCACGTACCACAACAAAAGGATTGTTGCCCACCAGCGACGACGAGATACTTGATCGTTCACGAATGCAGTGGCAATTCGGCGACTGGGACAATCTGGCCGCAATGGACTGGCAAGTCATCGAGCGCCATCCACAGCGGGCCGAGCTTGCATTGCTGATAGGTGCAGCGCACCAACAGCTGGGGAATGGCGATGCGGCCAGGAGCCATGTAGTGAAGGCGCTGGAATGGAATTGTAACTGGCGGCATGCCCTTGAAGTCGTGTTGGCGGGCGTACACAACACGTTGGGAAGAATGTCGGCCATCCGGCACGAGGAAGCACGGGCCCTGCACCATTTCCAGAATGCCGTATCCGGCGTTGGTGGTGACGCCAGGCTGGCATGTCAGGCACGATCCGTTCGCGAAATCGTCCGGCTGGGCCTTCTCGATCAGGCTACCCGCGCCTTGCTGGAGCCGTCATCGGATGGGCACAACCCTTCCAGCGCCGACACGCCTCCGCGTTTTCAGATCACGGAGTCCGTCGGTAGCCTTCGGACACAGAGGATGCCCCCGAACCCGTCACCAGCTGCGGGAGTTCCGCGAACCATCCTCGTTGCGGGCATGCGGCACTCCGGCTCCACGGCGGTGTTCAACCTGATACGGTTGGCGCTGGAGCACGCAGGACTTCGCTACGCGTCATGCTATTCGGACGGTGCCCACTGCGAGTTGGTGGACGATCCGGATTCCGGCCCGCTGCTGATCAAGACCCACGAGTTGCGCGATGACGTCCTACTTCGCGCAGACGCGATTATTACGACCAGAAGGGATCTGCGTGATACGGTCGCGTCCGCGAAGCGCCGGAAGTTCCCTCTTCTCGAAAAGCTCGGCGGCGCTACGGCATATGCGAAATACAATAGGTCGCTTCACGACATTTGGCTTCCATACTCGAATTGCGAGTTCGTCTATGAAACATATATGACGGCACCCGAGGACGAGGCCAGAAGACTACTGTCGTTGCTTGGGCTTGAAGTTGACGTTGGAACCGTGTGCATCGAGGTAACGAAACTCCCCACCGACGATTATCAAAGAACGCTGCTGAGTCACACGCATATTACCGACCCGCTTCGGGTGCTGTCCTTCCATGACACGCTGGATGAAAACGAGATCGGGCGGATCAACACTGATCATGCTGCTTGGCTTGGCCGATACGGGTACCAGCTGCAGCAGACGGTGCCACGAACCTAAACGAATGCTGGATGACACAGCCGACACTGCTTCATAGACAACCCGAATCTGCGCTTTCGCAAGATCGTGACATTAGAGAATTGGCCATGGTCATGAATATGGGGACCCAGCCCGACGAACTCGACTACGGGTAAGGCGCGAATCTGGATCACTTCAGTTTCGACGATTTTGGGACTGGCGAAAACTGGCAGAGCTCCGAGACGGTGCATTCGGAAGATTCTATCGAGTCGCGCGCGCCACATTCGAAGAGGATGACCACATGAATCTGGATGCCGCGTTCGAGTGCGCATGTAACGTTGTCGGGAGCACAGACCGCATGAAGCTGTACACATGAGCGTACGAGAAGATATCGCCCACCCTGAGCTATCACTCACCCTACTAGGTCAGTCCGGATGTCGCTTCGGATTCCCTAGCTGCACGGTTTACGTTGACCCCTACCTTTCCAATTCCGTGCAGAAGCTTGATATGCCGGACCTTGAGCGGCTGCTTCCAGTCCCGGTTTTGCCCGGCAACGTGGCTGACGCCGACTGGGTGCTGCTTACGCATGAGCACATTGACCACTGCGATCCGCACACCCTGCCATCGATTGCGAATGCCTCACCCGGCGCACTATTCATGGGGCCTGCCCCCGTCCTGGGCCTGTTACAGGAATGGGGGATTGCGGTCGAACGACTGCATCTAGCCGCAGAGGCATGGACCAGCATATCGACAACGGTCAGAGTGCACGCAGTCCCAGCCGCACATCCAACTCACGAACGTGACCAGCAAGGTCGGTCGCGCTGCGTTGGTTACGTCATCGAATACGAAGACCGCCGAATATACGTCGCAGGGGACACCAGCGTGACGCAGGAGCTCCTCGACTTCCTGAAGCGCCTCAGGCCCATCAGTTGCGCCTTCCTGCCGGTGAATGAACAGAATTTCTTTCGGGCCCGGCGCGGTATAATCGGCAACATGTCGGTGCGCGAAGCCTTTCAACTAGCCGAGGAGCTGGGGGTGAAAGCGGTGGTTCCTGTGCACTGGGACATGTTCGCGGCCAACAGTGTCGCCATCGACGAGATCCATGCGGTGTACGGGCAGATGAAGCCGGGCTTTCAATTGCTCGTGCGGCCCGACCGAATGCGCCTGTGACCGCCATGCACGTCAGCATTGTCATTCGAACGCTCAACGAAGCCCGCCACCTTGGGGAATTGCTCGAGTCCATCGACGCGCAGGACAAGGGCAGCTTCACCAGCGAAGTGATTCTGGTCGATTCCGGATCGACCGACGGCACCCTCGAAATCGCCGCGAGCCACGGCTGCACCATCATCCACATCTCACGAGAGGAATTCTCATTCGGACGTTCGCTCAACCGCGGCTGCAGCGTCGCTACGGGCGAGATCCTCGTCTTGGTAAGCGGCCACTGTATCCCGACCGACAACGCATGGCTCCGATCGCTATGCGCCCCGGTCGCGGATCGGCGCGTCGACTATGCGTACGGGCGGCAAATCGGCGGACCCGAAAGCCACTTCAGCGAGCGCCGCATCTTCAACAAATATTTTCCCGCAATCACGCGTGTTCCGCAGGATGGCTTCTTCTGCAACAACGCCAACTCGGCGCTGTGGCGCACGTTCTGGCAACGCGAGCCGTTCGACGAACTGATCACCGGCCTCGAGGACATGGAGCTTGCACAAAGGCTGGTTCGGCACGGCGGACGTGTTGGTTACGTCGCCGAGGCCTGCGTGTACCACCACCACTTGGAATCCTGGAAGCAGATCGAGCGACGCTTCGAACGTGAGGCTTTGGCGCTGCAGGGAATCATGCCGCAGATTCACATCCGCCGGCGGGATTTGCTTCGTTACATGACCAGCAGCATCTGGCTCGATTATCGTCAAGCGTTGCGGGAACGGGTTTTCATGCGCAAAGCCAAATCGATCGCGTTGTACCGATTCTGGCAATACGTCGGTTCGTTCAAGGGCAATCGCGAACACCGCGCACTATCGCAGGCGCAGAAGGACAAGTACTTTTACCCGGGGCTGCCGCCGGCAGGACCAGCCAAGGAACCGGATACTACACCCGACCACGAGCGCGCTACATACGTCGCGCGACATGGCGATCATGCCTAATTCGTACCCACACCCCGTTTCGGAACCATGACAACCAATCCAAACCGTACCGTCGCGCTGCTGCCCATGAAAGCAAATAGCGAGCGCGTCAAAGGCAAGAATTTCCGCGAGTTCTGCGGCAAACCACTGTTCCGCTGGATCCTGGACGCGCTGCTGGAGGTTGATGACATCGACCAGGTGGTCATCAATACCGACGCGCGCCACATTTTGGCCGAGAACGGACTGGTGGAAACCAACCGCATCACCATCCGCGACCGCAAGCCGGAAATCTGCGGTGACATGGTATCAATGAACCTGGTGCTGGCCGACGACGTGGCCAACGTGGATGCCGGCACCTACCTAATGACGCACACCACCAATCCCTTGATGAGCGCCAGTACCGTGCGTGGTGCGCTGGCTTCCTATCGCGAGGCGGTATCGGCAGGCCGGGCGGACTCGCTGTTCACGGTCGACAAAGTGCAAACTCGATTCTATCGCGCTGACGGCAGCGCCGTGAACCACGATCCCGACAATCTCGTTCGCACGCAAGATCTGGAGCCGTGGTTCGAAGAGAATTCCAACTTGTACATCTTCAGCCGCAGCAGCTTCATGTCCACCAACGCCCGTATTGGCAGGAGGCCCGTGATGTTCGAAGGACCGGCATTCGAGTCCATCGATATCGATACACCCCAAGACTGGGATTTTGCCATCGTCGCCGCGCGTTTCATGCAGGAGAAGCGAGAGAAAAGGGAAATGGACCAATGAAGGTTCTGGTCACCTGTCCACCGATGCTTGGCATGATCGGCGAGTTCATCCCGGTGGGCGCGCAACGCGGTTTTGAACTGGTTCCTGCCAAGGTCACCCAAACCCTGAGCGAAGATGAACTAGTAGACCTACTCCCGCAGTACGAGGGCTGGATCATCGGCGACGATCCGGCCACGCGGCGCGTATTCGAGGCCGGCAAGGCCGGCAGGCTGAAGGCCGCCGTCAAGTGGGGCATCGGTGTCGACAACGTTGACTTCGCCGCCTGCGAAAGCCTAGGCATTCCCATCATCAATACACCCAACATGTTTGGCAACGAAGTGGCCGACGTGGCCGTGGGCTATGTCATCGGCTTGGCGCGCCAACTGTTTCTGATCGACCGAGGCATCCGCGACGGCGAATGGCCCAAGCCCGCCGGCATGAGCCTGGCCGGCAAGCACTTGGCGCTTGTCGGGTTCGGCGACATCGGCCGCAGCGTGGCCAAACGCCTGAGCGCCTTCGACATGCCGATCGTCGCCTACGATCCGGGCGTCGAGGGCGATGCCGGTATCCTAGGCGTAGAACGGGCGCAGTGGCCGCAGCGCCTGGGAGAAGCCGACTTCATTGTCTTCGCCTGCGCCCTTAACGCGCACAACCGGCATATGCTGGACGCAGAGACACTAGCAAAGTGCCGGCGCGGAGTCCGAGTCGTCAATGTCGGACGAGGGCCGCTGATCGACGAACAGGCGCTGGTTGCCGCGCTGCAGTCCGGGCAAGTGGAAAGCGCTGCGCTTGACGTATTCGAAATTGAGCCGCTGTTGGCCGCTTCGCCATTACGCGACATGCCGCAATGCATCTTAGGTTCGCACAATGCCTCGAATACGCGCGACGCCGTGCGCCGCGCTAGCCTACAAGCGATGGAGCGCTTGTTCGCATTCTTGGAGATCTGATATGGGCTGCGTGATCGTTACCGGCGCCGTAGGCGGCATCGGACAGGCCTTGGTCCGTACCTTTGCTGAAGCCGGCCATCCCGTTATCGGAGCGGACATCGCGGCCCAGCCCGATGATCTGCCAGCCGACCAATTCATTCAATGCGACTTGGCTCGAACAGTCGAAGACCCGAAGTACGCCGCCGAGGTTTTCTCAAGCATCCGCACCGCCCTCAAGGGACGACCGCTCGATGCGCTAATCAACAACGCCGCCGTGCAGATCCTCGGAAAGATCGAAGACCTCGATCGAACCGGATGGCGCAAGACCCTTCAGGTCAACCTGTTGGCACCATTCTTCTGGACACAGGCGTTTCTATCCGTGCTGGAAAGCTCTGCGGGTTGCGTGATCAACATCAGCAGCATACACGCACGGCTGACCAAACCGTCCTTTGTAGCCTACGCCACCAGTAAAGCCGCATTGAGTGGAATGACCCGCGCTATGGCGATTGACGCCGGCTACCGAGTCCGAATATATGGCGTGGAACCGGCTGCAATCGACACGCAGATGTTACGCGAAGGCTTCAGCCACAATCCGAGGAAATTCCTAAGTCTAATGGATCATCATCCTGCCGGTACGATCGGAACGCCAGGCGATCTCGCGTCTATTGCACTTTTTCTATGTCGCCAAAAGACTCAATTCTTGACTGGTACCGTGGTCCAAGTCGACGGAGCAATAAGCGCATGCCTACATGATCCAGATTGTGTATTTCTCGGCACTTCGCCTCCAAGCAATGAGGTTAAGTAAATGGACACATTCAGCATTCTAAAGCGTGCCAATCAGTTGGTCACGAATAGTCTATATGCGGACGCCATGTCGCTTATCGATACTGTCAAATCGCCATTGCAGACTAAAAATCTGCTAAACACATATCTCTACTGTTGCATCAAGACCAAAGCTTTCAAAAAGTTGCGACGCTTCATCGCACTGAATGCCTCCATGAAGGTCACAGACCAACTCACCGAAAACCACGCCGACCTCGAATACTTACGCAAATTCTGGTTTCTCTATTGCCAATCTACGATAGAGCAAATTCTACATGTCAATCTATCCCGGGTACACGATGATCCAGTTTTTTTTCAAACGCTCGAGGATCAACTATATGTAAGCGAAAAGAAAGCCAAGCGGTACATCCTGGAGGCCTACGAAGGATACCTCTATCGAAATCGTGAAGAGTACCGGGTCATCTCACTATGTGGCATCACCGATTTCCCCTACAAATACCTATGTGAGCATGCCAAGCCGCCAACGGTCAAAGTTCACCGTGATCACCTCGATAAAATATCTTTCATATACTGCGTGAAAAATCGTCGTAAGCGCACGCTCATCTCTGTACGATCACTTGTTGAGTCAATCGAATCCTACATCAATGCCTCCGCTAACACACCGATCGAAATTGAGATAATTATTGTAGAGGATGTTGGACAAGATGAAGTCGAGGCATTTCCTACCCACGGCGCTTATCGATTTATAACTCATTACTTGGTCGATACAGGTGTTGGCTGGACACGCTCAGGCTTACTGAACTTCGGACTCAAACGCTCGCGCGGTAACTTGGTGGCATTTTGCGACGCCGACTTTCTTTTCCCGGAAGCGTTCTTGGGGCAATTCGTTACGACAGCGGTGAAGTTAGACTTCAAGAGGAATGCGTTAGCTATAAATTGCTTCGAAACGGAGGTACACAGCAAAGGCGCGAGGATATATTCCAAATGGAGCCCGTATGGCTACATGTGGGTAGTTGATCGAGATATCGCCACGTCCATCGGTGGTTTTGACGAAAGCTACGAAGGGCACGGATTCGAAGATCGAGATTTCGAGCGCCGACTTGTCGATCAATGTGCGCTCACCGTAGTCGATTCGCACTCCATTGATGATCGTTTGATGATACTTCATCTTTCTCACAACGTACGGGCGGGCGAAGACCGCCGAGATGCGAACAGGGAGAGATATTTAAATGGTGCGCATTTAATTCGTGACGTGAATGACTGTTGGGGCGAGCAAAGGTTGGTTGTGCGGCGGGATTACAGTAATGTCGAACCCTTGAAAGATGGCGCTATCGAATTTAGCACGATTTATTCAAAGCTGCGACGAACCTACCCCGACATGCCGAGCAGATTCGAAACTATCCTTCAGGGATTGTACACCGCCATTCTGACACCAGGTGATGTGGCTATCGACTGCGGCGCTCATACTGGCAAACATACAATCCCTCTGGCGAAATGTGTTGGCGCACGCGGGAGGGTGTATGCATTTGAGGCAAATCCATTAAAGGCTGATGTATTGAGAAAACGAATAGCGACGGAGGGCGTTGCAGATACAGTTGACGTGTTTTGCGGTGCTGTGGGAGAAGAAAATAAGGACGATGTTTCGTTCTTTGTCGTCCCAGAAAACCCAGGTAAGAGCAGTTTGATCCTGCGAGAAACCATGTTGGCGAATAACACTCCATCCACCGAGATACACGTTCCTATGGTTCGCCTCGATGATAGCATTCCGACAGAGCGGCATGTTAGTTTCATGAAGACCGACGTTGAGGGTGCTGAAATCAACGTTTTACGTGGAGCGTCAAGGCTCATTCAAACGGGACGGCCAGTTATTCATTTTGAATGTGGCGGCGTTGCGTATCGACCTTTTGGGGTTCGGTCCAGTGATTTCTTTATTTTTTTTGATTCGATTGAATATACATTATTTGATATAATCGGGAATCACATTTCAGGCCTAGATCAATGGCTTGCGAGCGATAGCGCAAACGGCGTCTATGATTATATTGCGGTACCCAAGCGCTACCATCGTCTCGCGGAAATTGGCGAGATGTTGCGGTCTAGCGTAGACTTGTGACCCGGTGGGACCAGCAGTCGTCCACGCCCTGCCGTCGTGAGGGACTGAGGCAGGCTCGCTTATCGACACTGGGGACGCGGGTCAACTGGCTTTGGAGCGGTCGTTGCAGGTGAGGAGGTTACGGGAAGTGCCGGTTGTGGGCGACGGCGAGTGATGGTCGTGTATCGAGTTGGGCGTCGTGGACCGTCCCATCCGACTTTACGTCGCTCCTCTATCCTCTCCAGGTTCGCGAGCCTCGCCTGCTGATGGCGAAGGGGGGCGGCCGCAGTGGGAGGAATCGGGTTAGCTGGAAGGGCTGTGTGAACCAGAGGTTTCGATGAGCATCGCCAAGGTCGATGAACTCGAGCGCGCGGGGGACATCGCAGGTGCGCTTGAGCTAAACAACGAGTTGATGCGGGTCAGCGTCGCGCCGGCACTCGCAACGATCTATCGGCGGAATGAGCAACGGCTGCTTGAAAAGGCCGCGGTCCCGGATCGTTGGGCGCTGCTCGGCCACGCACTTGTCGAACATTCCGTTCCGCCGCCGGATCTCTTGCCACCCGGGCACTCCGCAACACCACCCTTGGTATCCCTGGTGGTGCCTTGCTACAACGCCGAGAAGTATCTACCGGCGACCTTGGACAGCATCCTGGCCCAGACTTACGCAAATTTTGAATGCATCCTTGTCGACGATTTTTCTACTGACAGCACACTGAACATTGCACGTGACATCACCCGCAAGGACAATCGTTTCCGTTTCTATCATCACCGCGCAAATGGCGGCCTTGCTGCTTCGCGCAACTCGGGGATCCGTCTCTCGCGCGGCGAGTTTGTCGCCTTCCTAGATGCTGACGATCTGCTGGCACCCCGATCGCTGTCGAACCGTGTTGCCGTCTTGTCGCGCTTCCGTGAGTCTGACACGGTTGCCGGTTCCTTCGACTTTTCGAAGACCATAGGCGACAAGTTCGCGGGTACGATCGAGGATTCTCCAATCGCCGGCCGTGCAGAGTTCGTCGACTTTGTGTCGGCACAAGGCAATTGTCCATTCAACGCTAACCAGCCGATGCTCAAGCGCAGCGTGCTTGTCAGCATGGGCGGCTTCCCCGAGGAATACCGGCAGGCGGAGGACTGGCGGCTGTGGTCGAAGATACTGCGGGCGGGACACATGTTCGTTTCCTCGCCGACGATTGGCAGTGGATACCGGCAAACTGCTAATAGCATGATCCGGCGGAGCCCCCTCCTTCATGTGGAGTATTCAAAGAGCAGTTTCTTTCGCGCTCACGCGGCGCACGGCACCGACAGAAGTCCAATCGAGATTGCCTACGAAGAGCTGTACCAGGGCGCACCTATGTTTGAGGAAGCGTGGGGCAAGTACTACTCTCAGCAGAAGTTCATTCCCCGAGTCTTCGAATTCGTAGGGATCGAGTTGGGCCGGCTTGATGATAAAGGTTTCCCCGTGCAGCACCAAGAGCTGCGTGATCTGCTGCTGCGCCTGTCGCCGGACTTCTACACTTGTGTTGCTGGTTACACAGGCAAAGAGCTCAACGCTTGGCTCGAGTACGGTTTCAAGCGATACTATGGCGTTAGTTCGCTCGATGCTGAAGCTTCCAAACGGTTCCGCCGAGCAGCGAACAGACTACTGGGCTGCTTTTTCGCGGGCGTTGAATGGCACGAAATTGGCAGCACGCACAAGTTGTTACCAGTCCGGAAGATTCGCGCGCGCCCATCGCGTGTGGTGGACGTGGTGTTTTTCCCCCACAAGAAGTACCACACATTCAGTTTTGAGCTGCTAATCCCACGGCTCCGCGCGGACGGACTGAGTTTCTATTTTGTGGATAGCTCGGTGCCCTACCGGGATGAGGGTGCCTATGACCCGGCGTTAGCCGAACATTTCTTCACCTACAATCAATTCGTGCTGTCACGTGTCGTACCACGCTCGATCGTTTGCATGAACGACTGGGACAGTGTCGTCAAACCTGTGGTAAAGCATGCCAACAGCTCCGGCGTTCTAACCGTGGGGATCGTCGAGGGCGTCCAGGACTTCCTGGATATGGACACCGGCCGCAAGCGCAATCCGTATCGCGAGGTAAAAAACGTCTTTCTCCCCGGCGACTTCGACCGCAAATATTTCCAGAATTCCGGCCAAACGCTGTGGGTGACAGGTGTGCAGCGCCTAGATGGCTTGGCCAAGTATGCCACTGCGCGAGCCAAGACCAAGCATGGACCGCGCCGCAAGGTCGTTGCGAACGTCAACTTCTCCTACGGTGTCATGACTGATCGACGCCTGCAGTGGATTGCCGATGTTCAGTCCGCCTGCGACCGCGTCGGCTTCGAGCTGATCGTGTCGCAACATCCCCAGGACGACGGTGACCTGACCGCGTACAACGTCAGCGGCAGGCCTCTCTACGACCTTCTAGTCGACTGTGACATATTTGTCAGCCGCTTCAGCGGCGCGATTCTCGAATCATTAGTGATCGGCTGCCCCGTGGTCTACTACAACGGTCACGGCGAGCTCGTCGACAAATTCCATGACTCCCTCGGCGACTATCGTATCGCCAACGATTCCCAGTCATTGGTTGGCGCGCTGGTTGCCGCCATAGATGACGTGCCGGTTCCCGGACCATTCTTGAAGCAACATTGCGACATCAGCCAAGGCGACAGCCGAACCTCAATCGATAAGACGGTGGATGCCCTGGTGGCGCTGCTTAACGGCGCCACCTTTGACTTGAAGGCTGGCCGCAGGTTCAAGAGGCTTCTCGGAGGCGACGGCGGGTCGGATTGAACCCTCGCGGATCTGCTCGTCAGGACGGAACCCTACGCCCACCTGCTTTTGCACAGCGACCGCAAGCACTGACGCCTCGCTTTGACATTGGTTCCTGACGCGATGGCCACACGTTTCGTCAGCTCGACTCACCGATCACGTGTGAGTGGAAGCTTCCTTGTTACCCCATATGGCATCAACTACACGACTAGCAGCAGCACCGTCGTCGCGTGGCACAAATCTTGCCGCAAATCCGCGGTATCGCTCGGAGTACGTTTCTACCGTATTTCCAAGGCGCGATAGTACATCACACAATTCTTCGTTTGTCCTGCAAATTGGTCCTGGGGCGATCTGTTTAAGATCAACATAGAAGGTTCCGTCTGGATATTCTGCAAGATCAGGCGTAAAGTATACGATCGGTTTTCGCGTCACTGCGTAATCGAACATTATTGGAGAATAGTCGGTTATCAGCAAATCGGAAGCCAACAGCAAGTCGTTGATATCCGGATAGCGCATTGCGTGGACAAGCCAACGCTGGCGGCTAGCGGAGTTCTTTTCTATGTTTTCATAGCCACGTATTACTAACCGAGCACGATCACCCAATACTGTGTGAACATGGTCTAGATCAAGATCGTTCACTCGGCCGCGATTCCGCGCGTCCAGTGGGCCATTTCGTCGAGCTGGTGCGTAAAGTACGACAAAGTGGTACGGCTCGAAGCCAAAGTTGTTTCGCACTTGGAGGCGTCGGCGCCTAGACAACGAACCGATCAATCTGTCGTTTCCGGGGCAGCCAAGATTGATGACTCTACCGCCATAATTAAAGGCTTTGGAAATAATTTCAGCTGCATAGTCATTTTGTGCGAGAAGAAGGTCCCAGTAGCGCGTCTCTCGTTGCATCAATTGGCAAAAGCTTAATGACAAGCTGGATGCGGGTGCGTCCGCACCAATTTTTTCTAACGGGGTACCATGCCAAGTCTGTAAGTAGATCTGGCCATTACTCTTGCGAAAATAGTATGGGAAGTTGTAGTTGTTTACCAGATAACGCGACTGGAGGAGCCTAAATATCCAATCTCGTGAATGTATCAACACCGGCATCGTACCATTCGGCACGGGCATGCTCATGTCAGCGACTGTCCAGTACAAGTCGAATCCCAGACGGCGACGGATGATCTCGTGACAAATCGCAAGTACTGAGCCAGAAATCTCTTTGCCTCCAAAGCTCTCGAATAGGATGGCGTTGTGGAGCTCGCGAGGTGTGTCGCCTATAGCGCGCCGCGTGTACCGAAAACAGCCATGCAGACGGCGTTGAGCCAAGCGGCCACGCTCGTCGTCACGATAGGGCGGGCGGAATCTAACCCACAGTGCTGCGGTGTTTGGTGCGCATCTAAGGGTGAGGCCGTAGCGTGAGCCCGAGCGGTCCGACGGCAATTGGCGCTGCAAATCCGTGGCGACCCTCAACGACCGTTCTGAACACTCATCTTGGAGCACAATCGACAAGCGCATGCCGAACCCACGCTGCACCGCCAGCCGAGACGCTCCTGCGGTCGATTTGAAGCTCGATACAGTTCGGATTAAACCATCTTTTGTTGCCCTCTCATCAATCGGTGGATCGAAAGGGATGCGCACCTCGAATCGCTGAGCCACCGGATTAAACTCGACACGGTCAGCCGCCAACACTTGCTCGTCGCCAACCAATCTAGCCATAACGGTTGATGCACTTGGCGCATCAATTCGTCCGCGAACGACGATTACGTCCGGCCCAACATCAACTTCATCGGCGACAGCCCACCAAGTGCTCTGCGCCAGAGAAAGTGCTCCACCTCGGTCCATGATGGCACGGACGCGATGGTGCTCTGGAGACACCAGCTCAAGGCCTTCCCTGCCGTTTGGATAGATGAGGCTCCTCGGAGCGTCGTTTCCAACTATCCGTATATTCCAGTGGTGCGTTCGGTGGTCACCGAGGGGCAGATCGGGCAACCGGATGTGGAACACTGTTCCTTTGCCCTTCACTGGAATGCCCTTGACCTCCATCCGCACGCACGACATCTCGCAGGAAAGCACTAACGTACTTAACATCGGCTGGGAAGTAGTGAGCGTGACAACTTCGCCGCTCGTACCGATGGTATCAACGAGCACTCCGAGCAAAGGGCAGCACCGCAGTACAAAACCAGTATCGGGTTGGAATTCAGCGATCCATCGAGCACCTCCCTCACAAGCCGCCGCCACACACTCTGTCGCCAAGATGCCACGAGCGTCGGCGTCGCGTAGTACAGTCTTGCAGCTGTGATTCAATCTGGCGCAGGCAATGGTGACCTCTATACGCCACAACGCATCAACATCAAGCTGCAATAAAGACGGACTAATGTTAGTCGCGAAACCGGACTTGGCATGTGCGTTCCATGCGTCGTCTGTCTCAAGATCAATTCGCGGGCAGTTTTGCCGATCCACAGTCAATTCGACTGACGCCTGGTTGTCCGACACCAATCTCGCCGAGATGCAGAAGTCGTCATCAAACGCGACATTGGTCAAGTAGGCGTACCCCGATAGTTCAAGTCGGTCGCCACGCCACCAGACCGAGGTGGCGCACGCCACAACAGACAAATCTGCATCACCCAGCTTGAGTTGTTCTTCATCGGGCGCAAGGGACATACCCTCCAAAAAGTCACGGTCCAAGTACGCTGCGCCATCTCTCAGCTTGCCGGGTACAAAATAGCCGTACTCTTCCCGGCGAGTAATGGCGACACCGACGTCATCACGATAGCCCGCCAGCACTGCTAGGGCAGGCAGGCGATCAACCATCCCCACCTGTTGCCAGAGGCGCGGAGTCATATGTTCACCCAGTCGCAGCAGGCCCTCTCGGAGTTGCAAGAAGTAATCCAACCCGGTGCGCGGCACCTGTTCAAAATAAGGCCGCAAATCGAAGCCTATCGCTCTCGTGAGCCACTTTTCGTATATTGCTACGTCGGACTCTTCGAGAATATGTGATACTCTCTGCTTGACAATGAACCTGTCACGTAAATCGTCCTGATTTGACTTCCTCTGAGTAATTGACGTCCCATCTTCCCGAATTCGCCAGTGATATACAGCCACCGCGAGCACGTCAAACACCCCATGTAAATAGGCTCTGGCGGCAGGCTCCTGATCCTCATAACGGACATCCTCCGGAAACGGTCCAACTTTCTCCCGGAAGAAACTTGAGTCGAATAGCTTATTGCAAGCGAATACATCCGTCAGAATTTCTGGAAAGTCACCCAGTCGCAATCTCAGCCGGTTCTCCGCATGGGTCTCTTTTACCCACCTTGGTGTACTCAACCGTCCGTGTCGAAGCCGTTTGATTGCTCCAACCACGAAATCTGAGCCACTCGCCTGTAATGATCTGACCATCCCGCCAATTGCATCCAACGGCACGACGTCGTCGGAATCGACGAACGAAAGATAGGTACCATTTGCGGCAGTAACCCCGGTGTTGCGAGCCGCACCCAAGCCACCGTTATCGCGCGTAAACATCTTGATTCGCGAGTCACGTTCTGCATAAGTATTTGCGATCTCGAGAGAACGATCTGGTGACCCATCATCAACAATGATGATCTCCAGATTGTGATAATTCTGTTTGATCACTGAATCTAAACATTCAGCCAGGTATTTCTCGACTGCATATACGGGGATAATGACACTGACTAGTGGCCCCACAATGGTCTTGAGTTTACCGAGCGGCATGGCCGCGCGACTCTCGTTGAACCCGTATTCGATATAGTGCCTAAACGGGTTCACACCTGACCGCTCCACGTTTGGGTTTTGCCTAAGGTAGAACTTCGTATCGAATTCCGGACAAGGGTCGCGGCCTTCGGCCACACCATGCCTAACGTAGTGCTCGATCGGATCGATTCCAGATGCCGCCACATCTGGGTTGAGCTGGAGGTACCACTGCTTGTCGAAGCGTTGTGAAGCCTCGATGGCTGCAATATCCGCGAGCAACGCGTCCTCGGGCGTAAGACGATTGAGGAATCGGCGCGCAAGTCTGCGCAGCAAGGTCGCCTTACGTGCATTTTGCGCCGTCGCCGATACATCGGAGACGGAGGCGGCGCCCTTGCCTGAAGTATTCGAGGTCATGATCGACGAACTGTAGGGAAACCGTGGCGCTCGACGGTCTTGTCGGGCCTTGCGGCTCCTCCAGCAACGGCCCTACCCGACGCCGTTACGTGTCAGCAGCGTCTGTTTGACCGCCGTGCTGGAAATTTCCGCGGTGCGGGGAAGATAGCGCACTTCGCATAGTTCCTTCAAAAAATCGAACTGCCCTGCCCAGTCATCGCCGATCACGAAAACGTCGATCCCGTATTTGCGTACATCGGTAACCTTCTGCTCCCAAGATTCTTCCGGGATCACCAGGTCGACGTAGCGGATGGCCTCAAGGGTTGCGCAACGGTTAGCGTAATCCAGCAGCGAGGACTTGTGTTTTACGGCATTGAATTCATCCGTAGACAGGCCGACGATCAACCGGTCACCCAGTTCGCGCGCGCGGCGCAATAGATTGATGTGCCCGATGTGCAGCACATCGAAGGTTCCGTAGGTGAGGACAGTTCGCATCTGAGTCCCTCCTGGGAGCACGCGGCAAACCTCCGGCATTGGTTTCCGCGATTGGTGAGTATATCTGGGTGCCACGCGGGCCCGGGGAGATATGCGCGTCGTTGTTACCGCCGCGAGACAAAGCCAGTTGGATTCAATCTTCGAATCGTGGACGCGGCGGGAATGCCAGCCCGGTGCCGAATCCGCGCAGGGACAGGTTGCGGTTCCACGCCGGGTCGGCCTGCAGCAGGGCGGACCAACGGCGACGCATGTAGGCGACTTCCGCCGTGTTGCGTGCCTGGCGTTCCGGGGTGTCATCGCGCCCGCGCGAAGCCGATTCGTGATGGTACAGCTCGGCGTGCGGTGTCCAGATGTTGTGCAGACCGCGCTCGCGCAGACGCAGGCAGAAATCGATGTCGTTGAAGGCGACGGCCAAGCGCTCGTCCATGCCTTCGACGTCGATGTAGGCGGCACGGCGAACCAGGAGGCATGCACCCGTGACGGCCGAAAGTTCCTGCGCTACGCGGGCGCGCCCAGCCGGGCCGCACCATCCGCGTGGCCGGCCGGCGTGGACGTGGTCGGCCGCGCCATGCAGCCCGACCACCACCCCGGCATGCTGGATCGTGTCGTCGGGGTAGTAAAGCATGGCACCCACGGCGCCGACTTCCGGTCGCAACGCGTGCCCTGCCATCTCCTCCAGCCAACCGGGCGAGATGACCTCGATGTCGTTGTTGAGCAGGCACACCAGTTCGCCGTCGCATTGCGCAACGGCGCGGTTGTTGATCGCGGAGTAATTGAAGGGAGCGTCGTCTGACAACAGCCGAATGTGTTCTCGGCCACGCAATGATCCAAGGTAATCCAGCGTTTCGCGTCGCGATGATTGGTTGTCGACGATGACGATTTCGTAGTTGGACCAGGTGGTTTTGCGCCGGATACTTTCGACGCAGGTACGCAGCAACTCCATCCGGTCGCGCGTGGGGATGATGATCGACACTTTCGGCAACACGGGTGGCAGCGGCCAGTGAACGTGGAATGTCGGTCCGGGCTGTTCAGTCTCCACCGTGGCCTGCACGCCACACCGCGCCAAATGTTCGCGCACGGCCCGCACACCGTCGGAAGCCACGTCGTGCGCAGGCAACATCGGTGCTGAACTGCACGTTGTCGCCCGGCGGTGATACAGGACATCCGACACGTGGTGTATCTGGCGACGGGGCAACCGTTCCGTGCAGCGCAGGAACAGGTCGTGCAAGGTACTTTCGCCGTAACCGTCGCGCAGTCCGCCGATGTCGCGCAACAGTGCCACGCGAACCAGTGCGAAATGGCCGATATAGTTCTGGCTGCGCAACAGGTCGGGGTTCCAGTCCGGCTTGAAATAGGGCGCGCTGCGCCGGCCCGCGTCATCGATCCGGTCTTCGTCCGCATAAGCGAACGCGAGATCGGGATGGCGCTGGCACAGTTCCGCCAGTTCGAGCAGTGCATGCGGACGCAGCTCTGCATCGGCACCCAGCACGACGGCGTGGCTGGCCGTAGCCATGGCCAGCGCGCGATCGAACGCCACGGCACGCGAACCGGCCGCAGCTGCGACACGAATGCGGGCATCCCGTACTGCATAACTGTCCAGCAGTTCGACGATTCCGGGACTGCAGGACCCGTTCGTGACGATGCACAGTTCCCACCCACGCCATAGCTGGTCGCACACGCCGTCGATGCGACGGCGCAGGGCCGATACCGGCCCGTCCTGCACCGGCAACAGGATCGAGAGCGTCGAATGGGTACAGGCGCCCGCGCGACGCTGCAGATCCGCCAGGCGGTTCGGCGTCAGCGTGTCGTATTTCCTGATCCAGACGTCGTAGTCCGTGAGACCCGGCGGTCGCTGGTGTTCGAGGTAGTCCGAAAATGCGGCGGTGGTGGCGATACGGCGGTCGGTCCGCCAAAGGTTGGCCAGGAAATTCGCCGACCGGTGCAACAAGGCACGCGGAGCAAACGGCTGGCCGGCGCCGCCCAGCATCATCCGCAGTGCAGTGGCGCGCGACACGCGCCGCAGGCTGAAGTCGCGCATCCGGAACCGTGCCGCCAAGACCCCGGGGCAAAAATGCAGGTCCGATACCGGATGCCGGAACAGCACCAACGCGTGCAGCATGCCGCCCGCCGAGGGTTCGGGCAGCGGAATTTCTTCGGCGCTATCTGCCACATCGGCCGCGTACGTGGGCTGCAGGCTGGGCAAGGTAACGGTGCCTGCCACGCACTCGAGACGACCGCGCAAGGCGTACCAGCCGGCAGGCCACTCCGATTGCACGGCCGGCGGGCCGAAGCGGAACCCCGCGTGGTCGCCATCGATCTCCCACACGACGCCATCGGATTCCATCCGCGCCTGCACCGTATCGTCCGGCTGCAGTTCACGCGTCACGGGCGCTGCGTGCAGTTGGAAGGATACCCGCCAGCGCGCCGCGCCAATAGATTCAGCCGGCTGCACGGGCGTACCGCGGAGTCTGTCCGTACAGGCCTTTCACACGCTGCACCACGCGCCAGGCATTGGCGTCATCGGCGTGGTCGAGCAGCAACCGGCGCTTCCAGGCGTAGCGCTCACGCTCCAGCGGGCCGGGCGGATCGAAACTTGTTTCGAGCGCGGCCTGCAACTGGCCGAAATTGCGACAGATCGGTCCCGGGAAAACCTGGTGCATGTCGTAGAACAGCCCACGCTCGGCCTGGGCGTACCGGTCGAAGTCATAGGCGAAACTGACCATCGGCCGGCCGGTAAGCATGAAATCCACGAAACAACTGGAGTAGTCGGTCAGCAACATGGTGGCTTGCCGGTAAAGGACTTCCACGTCCTCGAAGTGCGTTGACGAGAGATTCAGGGCCCCGATTGCAGCCAGCGCGGCACTATAAACGTGGGCCGTATCGGCCATGTGCTCGCGCACGCCGATGACCGCGTCGTGTTTCTCAAGCCACTGTTGCAACCACGCCAGTTCCACGTCACTGAAGCTGTAATACGCGTCCTCTTGCCCTTGTCGGAACGTGGGCACGAACAGCACCAGCCTGCGGCCTCCGAGCAAACTCTCCAGACGCGCGGCCTGCTCGCGCAGGTGCACCGGCAACTCATTTTCAGGACGGGTAATGAAATCGTGCCGGGGCAAGCCGGTGATCCACACGTCGTTGTAGGTGAGCGGGTAGAAAGCCGACGCCATGGCCGTTGCATCCACGCGCGATGCGGCGATGACCGCCCGGCACTTGCGGTGCTCCTCGGCAAGCGCATCCAGGTTGTCGCGCATGTCCAGGGACGCGTAGCCGATCCGCTTCAGCGGCACGCCGTGCCACAGGTTGATGATGTTGTGTTGCTCGGGCGACACCGGGAAACCGATGTTGCGGGTCGGGCTGTGCTTGATGAAGATCTGCCGAGCGCGCATCAAATGGTGTTGACCGTCGCGACTGCGCAGCGGCAGCACCACCACGTTCTCGCCATCCACCTGGACGTATTTCTTGCGCGTCAACACGATCTTCTTGATCGACGGGTCGTCCTTGACGGCCTCGAACAGCGCGCGCTCGTTGCCGGTGAATTGGTGGGTGAATGCGCACACCGGAAAAGCCCACCAGTGTTCGAAGGTGGGGCTGGCTGCATCGGCCCGGGCAAACGCCGGACCCGTCAACAGTTGCGGCCGTATCGGGTGGCCTGCCGGTCCCTGCACGGTGTGCAAATTGCGATGGAGTTTCTCGTAATTGGCCACGCGCAACAGGTTGCGTTCAATGCTCGCGACGGGTGCATCCGGCAGCTTGCCCAGGACCCGCTGCTTCCATTCGGCCAGCCCCGGAACCCGATAGTGGTTCTCGGCCAGCAGGTAACGCTTCAGGAACGGGAAGCCTTCGCCAATCAGGGTAAAGGCCGTTTCCGAATAGATCGGGTGGAAGGGATAGAGGCAATCGATGAAAGTTTCGAACGGGTGGCCCGCCGCCATCAGGTAGCGACCGATGCCGATTTCATACTTGCCGATGATGTTGGCCTTGTGCGGCTCTGGCATCACCGCATCAAGACGACGGCGGAATCCCGCGTCGGCGATCACCGGTTTGCGCAACGCCAAAAAGTAAGACCCGATGTGGAAGTCGTACGGATACTCGGCGTCGTAATGCGCCAGCCATTCGCGCTTGACCTGATCCATCGGCACCGGTTCACGGAACTGGTTGGCCGGTTTGTGGCGCGTGACGTAGAGGCCCTTGGTGGCTTGCATGCCCCACCAGTCGCAGGGCTTGTCGTCCATGCGCGAGAACACCTCGTCCAGATCACGCAAAAGGTAGCAACTGTCGTTGACCAGCAGGACTTCGTCGTAATCCTGCAAGGTGTCCCAGCCGACGAGGTCGCGCGCCAGCATCGACCATGATCCAAAATCGTAGGCACCATGGCGGTGCGCCCAGGCGCCGCGCGTGAAGCCCGCGAGCTTCTCCAGTTCGCCGGGCCGCATTTCACCGTCGGCCAGGTACCACACGTCGGCGTGGCGCGACAGCTCGCGAACATAGGCCACTACGCAGTCGTCCAGAATGCCATCGGGATCGTGCGCGGCGAACAGGCAAGCGCGGCGCACACTGGTCCCGGATGCGAGTGCGTACCCCGCACCGCTCGGCCGGTAGGCGTCGGGCGCGGTTTGCAGTCCAGCCGCGCGCCCGATCAGCGCGTAGTGCACCAGCGGATTGATCGTCTCGTGTGCCGGATCGAGATGCTCCGCCCAATACCACCACACGTCGAAATCCGGCAACGGGTTGCGCAATCGCCGCCAGCCTTCCTGACAGAAGTCCCGCAGCGCTTCGGCTGCCGAGCCTTGGACTTCCGGGTGATTGCGCAAGTACCAGGCGGCATCGAAACACCCCGAATCGGCCAGCAGTTCGCATTCGCGATCAATTCGGGCCGTTTCGGCTCCAGGCGTCGCGTCCGTGCCGTCCAGCAGATAAGGCGTCAGGACCGTGTGCTGGTGTGCCGTGCTGTCCATCATGCACCGCGGCCGCGCCCTGAGCGGATGAAGTGCAGGAGCGGGTTGGCGCCGCTCGCGACAAGCCCGGGGTGATCCCGCAGGTACGCCTCGGTGCTGAACTGCGGCCCCGGATCACGCCCTTCGGGCGCGCCATGGCGCAGGTAGTGCTCCGCTGGATCAATGCCGGAATTGGCGACGTCCGGGTACTCGGTGACATACCATTCCGCGTCAAACCACTTCGACGCGCGCACGAGATCGATGTCTTCGAGCATCGCGCGCTGCTCCGGCGACATCCGCATTCTTCGCCACCAGCTCATCGACCGCTCGGACGCGCGCCCGGGGTGTTCCTCCGTGTATGTCACGGACACCCCGTCACCGCCCGCAGCACGCGTGTGCAACTGCTCCGACAGCGATTCCTGCGTTTCGCGAGCCTGCGCCAGTTCGAGTCGAGCCTGGTCGAGGTCGTGACGGCAAGCATTCAATTGGGCGCGCAGGCGATCACGCTCGTCACGAAGCGCTTCCAGGCTCATGCTCTCGTCATCACGGTCGACATGGTCATCTTGCACGTTCACCCGGTCCCTCCCTTATCCGCGCCCGAGCAATTTCGCCACGGCGGGAGTCAGTTGGAGCGCGCGCCCGCCAGGCGGGGCCACCGAGAACTCCGCGCCGAGATCGGCGGGTGATCGCGCATCATCGGCATCCAGTTCGATCCGAAAGCCGAAGCGGTCACCCGTCGCATTCAGGTGTTTGCCCACGTCGGGACGCGGCAAGACGTCGAAATCCGAACAGGTCACGATCCGCCCCTTGAGGCGGACCGCGAGTGCGGGAGGCAGTTGCCCATCCGCGCCCATCGCCCAACCCTGGATGACCAGCCGGCCGCGCATTACCTTGATCCTGTCCACGTAGCCCCTGGTCGCGACCCCATCCGCGGGCTGATCGTCACGGACCGAAGGACCACCCTGCTTGCGCAAGGAACGGTAAAACGCCTTCACCTTGCGTCCGAGCTTCCGATCACCGAGCCGTGCCGGCCCGGGCCGATCCCAGTCCAGCATCACCGGCAGGTATCCGGCCGTCGTCAGCAGACCCCGTATCTGCTCATGGTACCGCGACGGTACGTAACCATCGACTGCAAAATCCCCATTGCCAGCCTCGGCCAGCCACAGCGCCACCACGTCCGGGGCCATGCCCATGGCCATCACGCGCTCGATCGTGCGATTGATGGAATAAGGGGAGAAATCCGACGCCACCGCTGCACGCAACGCCGCGGGCTCGGTCAGCTCGCCGCGCGCCAAGCGGCTTATCTGCCTGTCACCCGACACCACGGGAACGCCCGCCGGCACGAACAATTTGCTGGCCACGCTGGTCTTGCCGTGCCCGGATGGCTGCATCAGCAGATAGGCGACCGGGCGGCGCGGCGATACATGGACGACATGGCGCTCGACGGGGTCGCCGGCCTGGTTGACACTCGGACCCATCCATTTGGAAGCATACGGTGCGAGGATCTCGCGCAATTTCATCAAGGACGGGAACCAGCGTTCATCGATCCCGCGCGTCACCTTGACCCATTCGGATTGCTGCGACGCGGCCAACCCCAATTCGAGCACCAGCACGCCGTCACGATCCAACCGTTCGACCAGCCGGTGCAACAGTGCCGGCTGGTCTTCGGCATAGTGCAAGGCCGACGCCAGCAGGATCACGTCGAACGGCCCGTCGGGAAGTTCCTCCCAGCTCCGGCAATGGAACTCGCAGTCCGGAAACCGCTGGCGCGCGCGCTCGATGAATTCGCGCGAGCGGTCCAGCCCCACCGAACGGACCGCTCCGGCGAATTTGGCGAAGCCGCAGAAGAACCCCTCATTGCAGCCCACGTCCAGGAACGTGCATCCTTCCAGCACCGGCAGGTGCAACGCCGCCAGCTTGTCCAAGGTGCGCGAATCGCCGCGGACGTCGGGGAAGGTTTGGTACTGCGGCATGCGGCTCAACCTTCCCCACCGGTACGTAGCGCAACCACCAGCTTGTCCGATTGGCGAAGCACCGTCTCCGCCTCCTGCCCCGGTTGCCCGCCCAGCACCACCATGTCTCCGAGGCTGTCGAGTGTCGCCACCCCTGGCAGATCAAAGGTGGCGTAGAAGCCGGGTTCGGGATCGCGGACGCCAAAGCGCTTGGCCACGTCCTTGCGTTCGAAACGGCGTATGGTCTGCGCCGGGTGCGTCTTGTCACCCAACCTCAATGCCACTTTTTCCGGGCGTGGTTCGCGGGTGCTGGCCATCCAGCCCTTCAACCGCAGCCTGCCCGGCGACTCCAGGACGGCATCGTCCACGTAGCCGTAAACGCGTGCACGATCGCCGGAGAAGTCGAGTTCCTGGGTGGAGCCGGACGCCCACTGGAGCGCAAGGACCTCCTGGTAAAACTCGATCGCAGGCTCGATGTCGCCGATATACAACAGGCGTCCGTGGTCGATGACCATGCCCCGATTGCAGATGTCGCGCAGCAGCCCGGCTTCGTGGCTTGCAAGGACAACGATCCTGCTGCTGTCCACGCGATCCTGCAGACGATCCTTGGCCTTGATCCGGAAATTGGCATCACCGGTGTTCATCCACTCATCGAGCAGGAGGATGTCCTGCTGGATCGAGGTGGAAATGGCGAAGCCAAGGCGCATCTTCTGGCCCGAGGACAAGGTGAACAGCCGCTGGTTGACCTTTTCGGGAATGTCGGCAAATGCCAGGATGTCGTCGAGGTGTTCGCGAATATAGGATGCGTCGAGACCCATTGCGGTGCCACGCAGAAAGATATTTTCCCGCACCGTGGCGTGGTTGTGGAATCCGAGCGACAGGTTGATCAGCGACTGCGCACGACCCCGCACCGTGAGCCGTCCGGAAGTGGGCGCATAGGCCCCGTTGAGTACCTTCAACAACGTCGACTTGCCGGCGCCGTTTTGGCCCAACAATGCCATCCGTTCGCCGTCGTCGATGGTGAAATTGAAATCCCGCAATAGCGGAACCACCTGGCGCTGTGGCGGATCGAACATCGCGCCAAGAAATACGCTGCGCCAGCTGCTGGTCGCCCGATCCCGCTGCAGGTAGGTGGGAATGGCCAGCGAAAGGTGCTCTGCCTTGATGCGTACGTCCATCACCGCCTCAAAGCCATATCGGAACGAGGCGCGCGTAGCGCCGGTACAAAAAAGCCGCCAAGGCCACCAGAACTACGGTCATCACGGCCACGTAGTACCAGGAAACCGCGCTGACCGGCTGGCCCAGAATTGGAGCGCGATAGATTTCGATCAGATGATAGAACGGATTGAGTCGCGCGAAATGGCCCCGCAGGCTTTCCGGCGGCATTTGCGACGGCGTCCAAATGATCGGCGTGAACAGGAACAGCACGCGAAATACATTATTGACGACTTCGTGGATGTCGGGGAAGCGTGCGCCGGCGAGCGCAAACACCACGCCCGCCGCAAACGTATTGACCAGCACCAAAACGAACGCCCCCGCAGCAACCAGGAATCCCAGCGGGTGCAGACCGGGATGGATGGCAACCGCGATGGCGGTCATCGGCAATGCCATCAGAAAATGGAACACCGACTTGGCCAACGCGCGGAGCACGAAGTCCGTCAGGCGGGTACGTCCATCCATGATGAAGGAACTTGAACCCTGCAGTACCTCGGTCGACTGCACGGTCACGACGCTCATCACACTGAAAATGGTCCAGCCAAGCGCAAGCTGGGCAGCAAATTTCGGAATTGTCGTACCCCACAGGCCGGCAAAGATCACCCCGACGCCCCAGATATAGACGGCGGACGGCATGATCAGCCACAGTGCACCCAACCGCGATCGCCGGTAGGTGACCACGATGTCGAGCCACGCCGAGAGCGCCCAGAATTCGTGATTGCGAAGGCTGTCCACGAGATCCCTGAGCAGTCGCCGCTCACCACGTGTCTGCCACAGCGCGGCATCCTTCTGGCCCGTGCTCGCGAGCGGCGCGGCCACACTTCCGTTTTTTGTGTCAGCTTGAGATGGCACGATTCAAGACTCTACGTATGCGGCGCGAACACCGGCCGGCTGTCGCGGTACGGCATCTGCCCACCTGCATCCGGACCGCGCCAACGATTTGCGGCGCAACCTTCGGGCGAGAAGATCCAGATCCCCATGCCACCACCGCCGCGCATTTGACGGGGTCGAGCGCGGTTCCTCGATCATGATAACGGGAACCGCCCTGAACCTCCCATCGGAACGGGCGCCTTCGGCAGCAACCTGGCCATCGTTTCCGGAGCTAATGGCGCCTCAGCCGAGTGCGTCGGCCAGTTCGTCGCGCAAGTCGCGCACGTCTTCGACGCCAACGGACAGCCGAATCAACCCGTCGCTGATGCCAAGCCGCTTGCGGTTGGCGGGCGGCACCGAGGCATGGGTCATGATGGCCGGGTGCTCGATCAGGCTTTCGACGCCGCCCAAGGATTCGGCCAGCGCGAACAGATGGCAGCGCTCCAGCATGCGGCGCGCCTTCTTGAGGCCGCCCTTTACTTCGATCGTGACGATGCCGCCGAAGCCGTGCATCTGGCGGCGCGCCAGCGCGTGCTGCGGGTGCGATTTCAGGCCCGGGTAGATCACGCGCTCGACGGCGGGGTGTTTTTCCAGCCACTTGGCCAGTTCCAGGGCGCCGGCGCAGTGCGCCTGCATGCGTAACGCCAATGTCTTGACGCCACGCAGCGCGAGGAAGGCATCGAACGGACCTGCTACTGCGCCGACCGAGTTCTGCAGGAATGCCAAACGCTCGGCGAGTTCCGATGTCGACACGATGGCAATGCCGCCGACCATGTCGGAATGGCCGTTCAGGTATTTGGTCGCCGAGTGCACCACGATGTCGGCGCCGAATTCCAGCGGGCGCTGCACCATCGGCGAGCAGAAGGTGTTGTCCACCACCAGCAGCAGGCCGTGCTTCTTCGCGAATGCCGCGACCTTTTTCAGGTCGACCAGCTTCAGCATCGGATTGGTCGGCGTTTCCGCCCAGATCATCCGGGTGTTGGGTTTCAGCGCGGCCTTCAATGCCGCCGCATCGTTCAGGTCGACGAAGCTGAAATCGATGCCCGCGCTGCGCCGGCGCACGCGTTCGAACAGGCGATAGGTGCCGCCGTACAAGTCATCCATTGCGATGACATGGCTGCCGGAATCAATGAGCTCCAGTACCGTCGCGGCCGTGGCCATGCCGGAGGCGAACGCAAAACCCGCGACGCCGCCTTCAAGGTCGGCGACGCAGCGTTCCCAAGCGAATCGCGTGGGATTTTGCGTGCGCGAATACTCGAACCCCTGGTGCTTGCCCGGACTGGCTTGCACGTAGGTCGAGGTCTGGTAGATCGGCGTCATGATCGCGCCGGTCGACGGATCGGGCGATTGGCCGGCGTGGATTGCGCGGGTGGAGAGGGAGAGCGGGTTGTTCATCTTCTTCAACATCAGACCCTTCATCAGGAAACTGTTTGCTCCAGACGCTCGGAAAGCCAGACCTTGATTACAGACTGCCGGGTTACGCCCAGACGCCGAGCCTCTTTGTCCAACCGATCAATCATCCAGTTGGGAAAGTCGACGTTGACGCGCTTTTGTGCGAGTTGTGGTCTCGACGCCTTGGCCAGATCAAGGTCGCCAATGATGTCTGCGCCGGAATCGAATTTGCGGTCGAATACTTTAGCTTTCATATAGAGCAATCTCCTCGATCCGCGAGCGTCGAACCGAAATTATGCGGATGTTGGCACCGCGGTAGGTAATGACGGCAGACCAATGCTTGCCGTCGATGTTCCCAACGACGAGATAGCGGGGCTCATCCACGGTCTTTGCAGGAATCTGCAAGAGGCTCGGGTCGTCCCAGAGCCTTTGTGCGTCCACGAAATCTATACCGTGCTTGACCTTGTTGGATTCGCTTTTAGCGTCATCAAATTCAAACATGGTATAAAAAGTATACCATGTCGTTCGATGCGAATACCTCAATGGCCATCGAGCAGCATTTCCCGCCAGGCATCACGCGGATTCTCTTCCAGCTCTTCCAGCGTCTCGCCCTGGCTCATGATTTCAGGATGATCGACCAGCTTGCCCAACCAGAACTGCTCACCCCGCCAATACACCATATTGAGGGTCACATTCATGTCTGCACCTCACGGCCAGCCATTCTAGCCGCTCACGCCACGCGTCGGCGCAGATAGTTCAACAGGTCGATGCGGGTGATGAGACCAAGGAATCGCTCCCCGTCCATCACGATCACCACGCGTCCGCGTTCGAAGACGGGCAAGAGATCCTCGATTGGCGACTTCACGTCGAGGGTCTGCAACTTCGTGATCATCGCCGTGGATACCACGTCGAGGAAACGCTTCTCGTCGCCATAGACGTGCAGCAGAAGGTCCGATTCGTCGATGATGCCGACGATTTTCTCGCCCTCCAGCACCGGCAGTTGCGAGACGTCGTAAAGCTTCATCCGGTTGTAGGCGGTGACCAGCAGGTCCGTCGGCGCCGCGACGACCGTGTCGCGCTGGGCGTACGGGCGCATGATCAGGTCACGCAGGTCGCCGGTCGGCTGGCGGTCGAGGAAGCCGTTGTCCAGCATCCAGTAATCGTTGTAAAGCTTGGACAGGTACTTGTTGCCGGTATCGCAAACCAGCGTCACCACGCGCTTCGGCTCGGTCTGTTCGCGGCAGTATCTCAAAGCCGCGGCGAGCAACGTGCCGGTGGACGAGCCACCCAACACGCCTTCCTGCTTCAGCAGGTCGCGTGCGATAAGGAAACTTTCCTTGTCGCTGATCGAGTACGCCTTCTTCACCCGCGAAAAATCGCTGATGGTGGGCAGGAAATCCTCGCCGATCCCTTCGACCATCCACGATGCGGACTTGGTCGAGAGCGTGCCTTCGTTGATGTACTGCGCGAGGATCGAGCCAACCGGATCGGCGAGGATGAATTCCGTATTGGGCGACGCCCTGTCGAAAAAATGCGAGAGGCCGGTCATGGTGCCGGACGAACCGCAACCGAACACGATCGCATCCACCCGGCCATCCATTTGCTCCAGGATTTCCGGGCCGGTGGTGGCCTCGTGCGCGGCCGGGTTGTCGGGGTTCCCGAACTGGTTGATGAAGTACGCGCCGGGCGTTTCCTCCGCGATCTTCGCGGCCAAGTCCTGGTAGTACTCCGGATGACCCTTGGCCACATCCGAGCGCGTCAGCACCACTTCGGCGCCCATGGCCTTCAGGTTGAAGATCTTCTCGCGGCTCATCTTGTCCGGAACCACGAGAATCAACTTGTAGCCCTTGGCCTGCGCGACCAGCGCCAAGCCAAGGCCAGTGTTGCCGGCCGTGCCCTCGACCAGCGTCGCGCCCGGCTTGATCCTGCCCGCCTTCTCGGCACCCTCGATCATCGACAGACCGATGCGATCCTTGATCGAACCGCCGGGATTGGCCGACTCCAGTTTCAGGAACAGTTCGCACGGACCGGTATCCAGCCGGCGCACGCGCAACAT
>Ga0070679_100000546_pt1 | contig 31896 bp, 20 predicted proteins | sample KBSC63BmetaG_FD_65652 | JGI IMG/M metagenome (GOLD analysis project Ga0070679, IMG submission 65652) | Corn rhizosphere microbial communities from Kellogg Biological Station, Michigan, USA - KBS C6-3B metaG | ecosystem: Host-associated > Plants > Roots > Rhizosphere | place: USA: Michigan... | reverse complement strand
AACATCGAAGTACTTCTCCCTCGCCCTCAAAGACTCAGTAATTCTAAGGGATGGAACTGTCTCACTGAATCTTGGCAGAGAGGGGCGGCTTCTGGCTCTTGAAGACTGAGATATTTCTTAAGACGATTAACCTCGGCGATGTATTGAAATGCATCGTCACGTGACACTTTTGCCAGGGCATCTACAATAGCCAGGCCTGCATCAAGCTTTACCCAGTTGTCATCACTGTTTTCCCAAGCTACCGCTAACGCAGTTCGCGCGCTGTCGACGAGTGTGGCTGCAAACGGCTCCGTCCGTGAGGCAGCAACGCGAATTAAGTCAGCCAGAAGAGGCGCCCGCATTTCTGTATCTTCGACTGCAAGAATCTTTTGAAGCAATGGGGCGACATGGGCAAGACTTGCAGCCGAATGTTTCACCCGCGTTAGCGTGCCGACAACTGTCTCAATAGCTCCGTCGCGGATCTCGACATCCACGATCTGGTCCAACGCTTGTATAACCGATGTGACCTCGATCTCAAGCAACGGTCTCTGGACAGCCGCGACGACGAGTCGCCTAAGAGCGTCGTCGCGACGCCAGAGTGTGTTCAACTGATCGATCTTCTTGATCGCAAGCCCACACTCGCCCTGAGCAAGGGCTTCAATTGTCGGCGATATCGCTTCCACTTGATCAGCCGAACTCGAAAGCACACTTACGAAAGCCCGCTCAAATTCAGCGTCCGCGAGCATCAGGAGATCGGCCAATTCCGACCCGCCCTGTTCTCGCGTGAGTCGTGACACCGCCGTGAGGAGCATCGCGGAGGCGGCGGTGCGGACCTCCAATTCGGAGATCTGTCCAACAGTGTTATAGACTTCCTCAAAACGCTCGCGACCTAATGACTGATCCATCCGCCATTGTGCCCGCGCTAGCAGCAACTGCAGACGAACGAAATCATCGGGCGGCCCCAGGCGCTCCAGCACGGCACGCTGGCTGTCCAGCAGACCGATGTAGTACGAAACCGCTTGCGTATCCTTGAGATAGGGTAGGCACAGCGCCAACTCCCGCATCACCTCTGCGTTTGCCGTATATCCCGTAGCTTGAGTAGCCATCCGAAATCCGAAATCCAAGATCGCCTGGGCATCGGGCCGATCCTGGTTTGCACGCATCCAATAACGCAGAACCTGTAATCGACTGCCCGTTGTCTCGAGGTCTTCGGTGCTCTTGATCGCCTCTGCGGCTGACACCCGTCCGAGTATTACGAACGCAGCTAAAGAAAGCTGCTTTGCTGCCGGAAGCCTTATCTCTTTTGCGATCGTTTTGGCAGTACCAGATTCTCCTGTTTCTAGTTCCGCCATCTGGGCCTGAACGGCGAGACGCGCGAGCCCCCAATCGATCGCGTTTTCGTCGTCGAGATTGGGCGAGCGTCGCGCGATTATCGCGATCGCTTTTTCCGGCGCAACGTAGAAGAGATCTGCTGCAATGGGTTCGACTTCCTCAGCGGGCAGGGTATCGCCAACGGTCTCAAGAACACTGCCAATACGCTCGAGCAGGATGGGGTCATTGGGTAAGCTTTGCTCGCGGCGAGCACGACCGAGGGCCGCCAGCAATCTGAGCTTCACCTCCACACGACTGGCCGACTCGGCCAACGCGAATGCCGTCTCGTAGTCACCGATCGCCGTTCGAGCGCGGATTTCCGATACAAGCACCTGCGAGCTAGCTAGCTCGGAGATCGTGGATCGCTGCAGTGTGAATCGTACCAGGTCCCCATCCTTCGCCAGTCTTGCGGCGGCTTCAATGCCCTCGTCCGCGGTCGCCTGCACCGCTCGTAGCGACGGCGCCTTTAAGTAGAGATGAGCAAATCTCTCTGGGGAGAGGTATTCAACCAGCTCCTTGAACCGCCCGGCACCAATAAGGAGCCCGGTTAAGTTCGCAAGGCTAGGGTCGGCCTCAGGCTGCGAGAGATGGTACTCGATAAACAAGTCATTGACTCTGCTCGTAAGCGAATTGAGTTCGTCCCTTACAAAGCGCCGGTATGCTTCGCTTACATAACGGAACCCGCGTTCGTTTTCTTCGATGAATCCGATTGAGCCAAGTATCGCGTCGACGCGATCCGCGGATATTTTGGTGACCGCGGACAATTCATCACTTGAGTACCTCCTGTTCTCATGAGCCAACATCGCCATCAGTATCCGAGCGTCATCCGATTTCGGGATTTCCGTCCACTCGCGCTCGAAGAGCTGAGGAAGCGTCTGTGGAAGCTGTGCAACTTCTTGGACGGGGTTTAACGAGCCGACCAGGATTCGCCGAATGCTTGCTAGATGGCCAGGAACTCCTCTCGACAGCGAATAAATCTCATTCAGTGCCGACGGTGGCAGGTTTAGGTCCTGCATATACCTACTGGCCTCGTCTCGGGTAAACGGACTTAGCAGCAGTGGTTTGTGAAATCTTGTGGCCGACCTATTCAGCCCAAGTCTCGAAACCTCGGCAGCAATTAAGAATCGAAAATTCTCGATTCCAAACGGCAGCAGTCCAATGATCTGTTGCAGTGTTGCTGAATCGTCCTCCGGAAGCTCGCCCAGGCCGTCGATGACGAAATAGAACAGCTTGTCACCAGCACTGACTTTTCGAATGAGCGCGTGGAGTCGCTTCCGGTATTCTCCCGGTCCATCAGAATCGGCCGATTCCTGGGCGCCAAGGAGTTTGGCCATTTGGCGACTCATATCGGTCGCTAGCTCATCTGGGTCGTACGCCCACCGGCTGGCCGACGTAATGAACAGTGCAACGCTGTTGGTCCGTCTTTGGCCAACGATCTCTTTAAGCAACGTCGTCTTCCCTATACCCTCTTGCCCTTCAACCGTTACGATTCGAATGTCGCCGGCGAAGAGTGTATCGAGATGAAGAACAATGTTTTCTCGAGAGATACTTGGAGCAGACTGCAGAGACATGATCTTGGTCTGGCAAGGCGGTTAAAACGAACGTGGCGGAATGCTAATCAGCATTCCGCCAGCTATTATGCTCCACCAATCAAACAAGTGTCAATTGTGCCCAGCAGCTCCGCCGCTCAGCCGCATTCACTAAACCCGCATACATGGCACTTGACGCACCCTTCAGCGTACTCCATCTGCGAACCGCAGTCTGGGCACGTCCCAATAAACGCCTGCGCCGAGTGATGTAGCCCGAGCTGCAACTCCATCTCCGCCGCCGAGTTTCCAGTGGGCCGCAAAGCAGCAGGCACCTGATGCGTCATCGACGTCATCATGTCACCACTCGTCGCCGACTCCCCAGCAGGCGGAATGAGCTCCTGCTGCACACCCGTCACGCGGTCGCGACGCCACTCTTCGATCGCGATGCCGATCGCATCGGGCACCGACAACACCTTGTTCGGTCCGAGACCAACCGCGCGATCCGACGAGATGCCACGCAGCTGCCGGTGAATCTCCATGATCGGAATGCCGGACCGCAATGAGAGCGAGATGAGCCGCCCCATCGCTTCCGCATCGGCCATCGCCGAGCCACCCGCCTTACCCAAAGTCAAAAAGACCTCGAACGGCTGACCCTTATCGTCCTCGGTGATGTTCACGAACATCACGCCGAGCGGCGTTTCCTTTCTTATAGTAGTGCCGCGGAGCATGCCCGGGCGCGAGCGCTTCGCGCGACGCTGGAGATTCTCGGCCTCGACTTCATAGAGCTGCTTCTTGAGCCGCTCGATCTCCGCGTCCTTCTCGGCGAGCGATGACTTGAGGTCGGCGAGCGCCGCGCGGTCAGGTGCAGATCCCTCGCTTCCGCTCGGGATGACACCAGAGCCGCTCGGGCCAACACCAGATCGCGCCTCCTTTGCCTTTTCCGTCGCACCGGTCGACAGCACCTGATTGTCGCGCGAGCCGTCACGATAGACCGTGACGCCCTTGCAATTCATGTCGTACGCAAGCTCGTAGATCTTGCGGACGTCTTCGACCGTCGCAGTGTGCGCGAAATTCGTCGTCTTTGAAATCGCCGAATCGCAGTGCTCCTGGAAGGCAGCCTGCATGCGGATGTGCCACTCGGGCGCGATCTGGTTCGCGGTCACGAAGACGCGCTGCCACTTCTCAGGAACTTCCGGGAAGTCGACGCGGCCTTCTTTCGCGATGCGCTCCATGAGCGCTTCGGAGTACCAGCCTTCGCTCTTGGCGATCGCGACGAAGTCTTCGTTCACGTCCGGCATCATCACGCCGGCCTGATTGCGCATGAACGCGACGGCGAACAGCGGCTCGAGACCCGAGCTGCAGCCGGCGATGATGCTGATCGTGCCGGTAGGTGCGACGGTCGTGACGTTGCAGTTGCGGAGCAGCTGCATCGGACGGATGCGGTTGCCATGCTCGTCGCGCGCGCAGGTGTCGTCCGGACCCCAGATGCTCCGCGGCCACTCGGGGAACGGGCCACGCTCGGCGGCCAGCCGGCCTGATTCCTTCTTGCCTTCGACGTCGACGAACTCCATGACGCGACGGCCGAACGCGACGCCTTCATCTGTATCGTAGGCGATGCCGAGGCGCACGAGCGCGTCGGCGAAGCCCATCACGCCAAGGCCGATGCGGCGGATCCGCTTGGAGAGGTTGTCGATCGCCTCGAGCGGGTACTTGTTGACGTCGATGATGTTGTCGAGGAAGTGCGTCGAGAGCTGGATGTCGGCGCGGAACGCGCCCCAATCCATCTTTCCGTCGCGCACATAGTACCCGACGTTGATCGAGCCCAGGTTGCAGACGTCATATGGAAGCAACGGCTGCTCGCCGCACGGATTCGTCGCCTCGTATTTGCCGAGCTGCGGAACCGGGTTGTACTTGTTCGCTTCGTCGACGAAGAACACGCCGGGTTCGCCCGTTCGCCACGCGCCCAGGATCATGCGGTCCCAGACCGTCCGCGCGTCGAGCGTGTCGACGACCTTGTTCGTGGACGGATCGATGAGCTCGTAGCTCGTGCCGGCCTTCACCGCTTCCATGAACTTCCGCGTCACGCCGACGCTGATGTTGAAGTTCGTCACCTGCGTGAGGTCTTCCTTGCAGGTGATGAAGTCCATGATGTCCGGGTGATCGACGCGAAGGATGCCCATGTTCGCGCCGCGGCGCGTGCCGCCCTGCTTCACCGCGTCGGTGGACGCGTCATAGAGTTTCATGAACGACACCGGGCCGCTCGCGACGCCGGTGGTCGAACGTACCATCGAGCCCTTCGGGCGAAGGCGCGAGAACGAGAAGCCGGTGCCGCCGCCCGACTGATGGATGAGCGCCATGGCGCTCAGCGTGTCATAGATGCCGTTCTTGCCGTTGGCGAGCGCGTCTTCCACGGGAAGCACGAAGCAGGCGCTCAGCTGGCCGAGCGGACGGCCCGCGTTCATGAGCGTCGGCGAGTTCGGCTCGAACCGGCGCTGCGTCATCAAGAAATAGAAAGACTCCGCCGTCTCCTGAATGTGCTTGTCCGTCGCCCCGTATCTGCGATCCGCCTCGGCGACCACCGTCGCCACACGCCAGAACAGATCTTCGGGTTGCTCCACCGGCTTGCCCTTTTCGTTCTTCACCAAGTAGCGCTTTTCGAGAACGGTGCGCGCATTGGACGAGAGCGAAACGGGCCCCGCGGGCGGATTGACGGAAAGGGACATGATGGCGGGCTCCTACGGCGACGGTGAATCGATTTTTAGGGGGCAGTTACCGGCTAGTTACTCGAGGTAGGAACATCCACGGCGAATCCCGCACCTCACAGTTCCGTCTCTTCGACCAGCGCGATCTACGTACTTCCGTGCGCAGTCTCGACTACGTGACATGCGTTCGCGGGCGGTGAATCTGTCAGCGTTCGTGATTCCACGCCAGTAGTAAGATAACTACCTGTGGAATAGGCATTTACAAAAATGCGATCACGAACGTGAACGTCAGGGCCCGCTTGCGTTGATAACACCCGGCTTTGTGTCGACAACTCGCGGCAACTAACCATCGTATTTGGATACACCGACGGCGTCGTCCGCGGCATTCCTTCTACGGTCAACGACTTAGAAAGCCGACGACTACCAATGGAAGCGCCCGAGGCCGAGCGGACCGAGCCGCGCCCAGAGTCACGGATCGGTGATGCTGGCGTGACGAGCTTGCTTGGAAACGCGTACGCGATCGTCACCGGCCAACCACCTGATGCTCTTGATACTTGCCGCGGCGGTGCTCGGCCTGGAGCGCGATGTAGCTCTCCACGGTTTTCTGAATTCGCGTGCGTTCCTCGCTCGTGACCTGTCGAATGACGCGCGCCGGAATTCCCAGCGCGAGCGAGTTCGGCGGGATCTTCATTCCTTCCGGGCAGAGCGCGCCCGCCGCGACGATCGATCCGGCGCCGACGTGCACACCGTTCAGCAGAATCGCGCCCATCGCGATGAGACAATCATCGTCGACGGTCGATCCGTGGACGACCGCGCGATGTCCGATCGCGACTCGCTTGCCGATCTTTGTTGGCAATCCTTCGTCGGCGTGAATCACCGTGCCATCCTGCACGTTGCTGTCATCGCCGATCGTGATCGCGGCGCTATCGCCGCGAATCACCGCCGTCGGCCACACCGAGACGCGCTCGCCGAGGGAGACGTTGCCGATCACGATCGCGTGTTCGTGCACAAATGCGGTGGGGTGAACGAAGGGCACGGATCAACATAGCAGTGTGAGCGCGTGACGTAAGTGCCGGCGCGCTCGCGACCGAAAGTCGATAACCGTTGACAACGGTGATCGTTGCAGGTCGAGACTAAATGATCGGGGACGGGCGACGGGCGACGGGCGGCGGCTGTTCCATTCGGTTGCAATTCGGCGATCGGCGATCGCCGATCGCCGGTTTCCGGTCGACACAACGTTTCTCTACTAAGCGCTGTCCAATTCGAAACTTTCGGCGGACCGTTCCGTGCTCGACACCATTCGCAACGACCTCGCGTTCGCGCTCCGCAGCATGCGGCGCCGCATCGGATTCACCGCCGCCGTCGCCGGCACGCTGGCACTCGGCATTGGCGCGAACAGCACGATGTTCGGCATTCTCGACCGGCTGCTGCTCCGCGCGCCGCCGCAGATCGTCGATCCGGATCGCGTCGTTCTCGTGCACAACCGAAGCCGCGGCGATCGGGAGTATCAGACGTCGCAGTCGTACGGGCTCTACAAGGCGCTGGAAGCCCAGGTCTCGGATTTCGCGGAAGTCGCCGTCGCCACGCCGACGAACATCACGCGACGCATCTACTACCCGCTCGGACGCGGCGAGTCGGCGTCGCAGATCGCCGGCTCGCTCGTGAGCGCGGGCTACTTCTCGACATTGGGCGTGCGGCCGGCAATCGGCCGATTCTTTCAGGCCGACGAAGAGCGCGAGAATGCGGCGCAGAAATTAGCCGTGATCGGCTACGGCTATTGGCAGCGACAGTACGCCGGACAACGCAGCGCAATCGGACAGACGCTCGACATCGGGACGGACAAATTCACGATCATTGGCGTCGCGCCGGAGGGCTTCACGGGAACGGAGCTGGGCGAAGTCGACGTGTGGCTTCCGGTCACGGCCGCGGACGGTCTGCGCTTCGACAAGAACACAAACTGGGCCACGACCGCCAGCTCGCAGTGGCTTTATATAGTCGCGCGACTCAAGCCAGGCGCGACCGCGCAACGCGCGGCGTCACAAGCCACGGCGGTGTTCAAGAGTTGGAACCTCGCGGCGACGACGAAGCCGACGCCGCGGTACCTCGCGTACATGGACTCGCAAGTCGTCGAGCTCGGATCGATCGTGCCGGGCAAGTCGCTCTCCAGCTTCGGCGTGTCGGCGACGTCGAGCGAAGTACGAATCAGCAAGCTGCTCGCGGCCGTCGCCATCGTCGTGCTGCTGATCACGTGCGCGAACGTCGCGAACCTGCTCCTCGTGCGCTCGTTGAGCCGGCGGCGCGAGATCGCGGTGCGCTTGGCGCTGGGCGTCGGCCGGGGGCGGCTCGTGATGCAGCTGCTGACCGAAGGTCTTCTGATGGCGATGCTCGGCGCCGTGGGCGCGCTCGTCGTCGCGGAGGTCGGCACGCGCGTGATCCGCGGTTGGCTTCTCTCTGACGGGGCGTGGACAGGAAGCGCGATCGACGTGCGCGTGCTCCTGTTCACCGGCATCCTCGGCCTGCTCACTGGAATCGCGACGTCGCTGGTGCCCGCGTTGCAAGCGAGCCGCCCCGAGCTGACCAACGCGCTCAAGGCCGGTGCGCGCGAGGGCTCCGTGCAGCGATCTCGAACGCGCTCGGCACTGCTGGTGGTGCAGGCCGCGCTTGCGATCATGCTGCTCGTAGGGTCGGGTCTCTTCATCCGCAGCTTGCGGAACGTCGGCGCGCTGAATCTCGGTCTGGATGTGAATCACCTGCTCGTCGCGCAGATCAGCCAGGGCGCGACGGGGTTGAGCAACGCGGAATCGCGACGACTGTTCGACGAGTTTGCGCGGCGCGCGCGCACGATTCCCGGCGTCACGTCGAGCGGTGTCTCGCTCGGGCTGCCCTTTGCGCTCACGTGGGGAGTGGACGTGACCATTCCGGGGCGCGAGCTGCCGAAATTCAAGGACGGGCCGAAGCAATACGCGGTCACGCCCGGCTACTTCGACGCGCTCGGCATTCGGCTCGTCGCTGGTCGAGAGTTCACGGACGCCGACCGCATGGGCACGGCGCCCGTGACGATGATCAACGAAACGATGGCGCGCCTGTACTTCCCTGGAATGAATCCGGTCGGCGCCTGTCTCAAAATCGGCGACGACGCCGAGCCCTGCACGACGATCGTCGGTGTCGTCACGAACACGCGGCGACAGGATCTGGTGGAGGGACCGGTATCGCAGCTCTATCGCGCGCTCGACCAGGTTCCGAGCTCCCAGACCGATCGCACGGTCGGCTTCTTCGGGTATACGCTCGTCGTAGGCACGCGCGGCAACGCCTCGAATCTGGTGGAGCCGCTTCGACGCACGATGCAGGGCGTGGGCTCGCAAGTGCCGTACGCTCGAGTGCAGACGATGCAGGCCATGGTCGGACGGCAGTCGCGCGGATGGCTGCTCGGTGCGCGCGTGTTCACGGCGTTCGGCGCGCTCGCACTTGTGTTGGCCGCGGTCGGCTTGTTCAGCGTCGTCGCGTTCACGATCGGCCAACGCATGCACGAGTTCGGCGTTCGCTCGGCGCTGGGCGCGCAGGCGAGTGATCTCTTACAGCTCACGCTCGTGCGCGGCTTGCGGCCAGCCGCTCTGGGGATTGTCTTCGGTGTTCTGCTCTCGCTCGCGAGCGGGCGATTCGTCAGTGCGCTGATCTTTCAAGTGTCGCCGAGTGATCCGGCAGTACTCGCGCTCGCGAGCGGAGTGCTGTTCGTGGCGGCGGTGATGGCGAGCTTGATACCAGCCATGCGAGCAGCTCGAGTGGATCCGACGATCGCCTTGCGGGCTGACTGAGTCGTATACGAGGCGTATACGAGCGGGGAGAGGCGAGCGGCGTAACGGAGCGGGAGCGGCGTTGGCGGACGGCGAAGGTGCAGATCCCTCGCTTCGTTCGGGATGACATCAGTTCGCGTCACGCGCTCCGGTCGCCGTACGCCGACGCCGCTCTCGTTCCGACTCGCCGCTCGGCTATCGCCGCTCGAGGAATCCTCGCAAGCCTACTTAATGGTGTTGATGCAGAACTGTGAAGTATTCTGCCCAACCAGAAACGACAGAATGATCTGTGCATCCAGCGCGTTGGTGACTCCGTCGCAGTTTACGTCGCCATTTGGAAACGCGAACTTGTTCGCGCCGAGCGGGAGGCCGACCGTCGCCATCAGGACGAGTTGAGCATCGGCCGCGGTGATCTTGCCGTCGCCGTCGACATCGCCGCGGAGAACGAGGGCCGGAATCGAGTACTGGAACATTCCGCGACCGTGCGTCGCCGCGACGAGCTTCCGAGTGCGATCGTTGAAGGCGAGGGAGAACACGGCAACATTCGGAAAGCCCTCCATGAATGGCACCCACGTCGTGCCGCCGTTGATCGAGCGGAAGACGCCAACGTCCGTGCCAACGTAGAGATCCTTGCTACGCGGAATGAGCGCGATCGTGCTGGCGGGGGCATTCGGCAAATCGCCGCTGATGCTGGCCCATGAGCCGCCGCCGTCTGTCGTGCGCCACACATGCGGCGTCCCGAAGCCAGAGTTCGTCAGGTATGCGGTCGACGGATCTGCCTCGTCGACGATGATCTGCGTGATGGATCGGTTCGGAAGTCCGGTGATCGCCGCCGTCCACGTCGTGCCCGAGTCGCGCGTCACCTTCACGTTGCCGTCGTTCAGTCCGACGTAGATCGTTTTCGGGTCGGTCGGCGCGACGCCGATCGTGGTCACCGTACCAGTGCCAGTCTTCGACAAGTCCGGGCTGATCGCCGTCCACGTCTCGGCGTTGTCCGTCGACCGATACACTCGGAATGTGCCGAAGTAGAGCGTGAGCGGGTTCGATGGATCGAGCACGTATGGCGGAATGAATTGCGCGCGATCGGTGACGTCCATGCCCACGTTCTTCAGGCGGAAAAACGCGCCGGGTTGGTCGGCACGGCGCGGACCATTGCTGCTCGAATTCGCGCCTGGCAGCCATTCGATTTCTCCGAACATGAAGTTCGGATTCGATTGATTGATGGCCGTGTAGCCGCCATCGCCGCCGATGATCGACGTCCAACTCGGGAAGCCCGTGTATTGGAGCGTGCCGTTGTCCTGCGTGCCGCCGATGACCGTGAGCGTGTCCGTCGGATGCAGCGCGATGCCGCCGTAGAACTGCGTGATGGCAAGCGTGTTGTTGAGATTCGTCCAACTGGTGCCGCGATTCGGCGTTCGATACACGCCGCCGTCGGTGCCGACGTAGACCATGTCCGGATTGGTCGGATCGAAGGCAATCGCGTGATGGTCGACGTGAATGATGCTTCCAATATTCGTGAACGTGTTCGCGCTGTCCTCGGAGCGATAGAACGAGAAGCCGCCCATGTAGACGCGCGCCGCGTTCGACGGATCGACCGCGATCGAGAGATCGTACCAGCACTGCGACGCGCACGACGCGTTGAGGCCAGTAGCTTTCACCCAGGTCGCGCCAGCGTCGCTCGAGCGCCAGATACCCAGCAACTGCTGCGACGTGCTCGCGCCGGTGGTACGGTCCTCGAACGCGGCGTAGATGACATTGCTGTTCGACGGCGCGATGGCCAACTCGCCGCGGCCGGTCGTTCCAGTGAGACCGAGCGTCAGCGGCGTCCAACTGATGCCGCCGTTCGTCGACTTGAAGACGCCGTTCTGATTCGACGCGGCGCCGTAGTTGCCGACGATCGCGTACCAGGTCGTCGATGTCGTTGGATCGACGGCAAGGCCACTCACGTTGCCGCCCGTCAGCACCTGGCTCCACGTCTGGCCGCTGTTCGTCGAGCGCCAGAGCCCGAGTGAGCTCGAGGCGAGCAGCGTCGTGGATGTCGTGGTGCCCGCGGTGGACTTGTCGATGATGATGTGACCGATGCGCGCGCCGCCATTCGACGTCACGAAATTGCCGGCGCCAAACTGCGTCCACGTATTGCCGCCGTCGGTCGAACGAAGAATGCCGCAGCCGTAGTAGCTGTCGGCGGAGTTGTTCTGTTCGCCGGTGCCAACGTAAATGATGCTCGGATTCACCGGATCGATCGTGATCGAACCGACCGCAAGCGAGCATTGCGCGTCGGTGAGCGGCGTCCACGACGCTCCCGCGTCAGTGGATTTCCAAACGCCGCCCTGCGCGCCGCCCGCGAACAACACATTCGGCTGCGCCGGATGCACGACGATCGCCGACACTCGGCCCGCGGCCGAGCCGTTGTTGATCGTCGTTGGTCCGATCGATTGCCACGACGAGGCGAGGCCGAGTTGCGTGGCCGCCATCGACGTTCGTGCGCGTAGACCGAAGCGCGCTTCGACATCGAGATGCGCGCGCATCAGCGCACCCGGGGGAACCTGCAGCAACGGATACTCGCGCGGCGCCATCAGATATTCCTGACGACGCTCCGCATGATCTTCCGACTCGACGCGAACCTGGGCGCCCAACGCCGGCGCGAGCAACGCGACGAGCGCGAGGCTTCTACCGCAGCGTAACGCGCTTCGCATTGCTCGTTCCCCGTCCATTGTTCACGGTGACGTCGTAGTCGCCGGCACTCAGCGGCATCGGTGCGGCTTCGGTGGTAGCCCGCGTCTCCTTCGGAACGACGACACGAATGTGCGTGCCGCCGTCGCTCGACTTGATGTTCGGCACCGTGACATCGCCGAACTTCACAGTGTTCTTCTCGGCGCTGAAACCGCAGCCGTTGATCCGCAGGTCGATTGGCTCGCCAGGATCGGCGCTGATCCTTGGAGGCAGAACCTCGAACACGGCGGGCTGCGTTCCCGCGCACTTCGCGTCGAGTCCAGCAACGTTCGCTCGCGTGACGAGGCTCGTTCCCGTTGGGCCGTTCATCTCCGTGAGCACAATCGAAACTCGCGGCAGTGTGCCCAGGCGGAGCATGCGAACGCGGACCGTCACGAGCGAGCCATCGACGACACCGTTGCTCGCGGCACCGGCAACGAGCACCGTGCCTGCATTCGTATCAGCGCGCGCGACGATCGAAGGCGCAGATGATCGATCGACGTCGAGCACGCGACCGAAGGCGGTATCGACGACGATGCGCGCGCTGAGACTGTTCACGCGCGTAGCCGCGGTGGCACCGGCGAGACAGAGCCGCACGCGCGTGACGGAGTCACGCGGTCCGACAGCGTCGGATTCGAGAAACACTTTGAGTGCGCCCGATGAACCAGCGCATGGCAGCGCCGCAATGAAACCGCTAGCCAATGCGAGCGCGGCCAACATCATCATTGCCAAGGGCGAAGCAGCGACGAGCGCGCGCTCGCCTGCGCTGGAAGACGATCGGCGGCGTTCACGTCGCGCAGCTGGTCGATCACGAGACGAATCTCGGCGCCCGGCGTGGTGCGCGTCACGCGGAACTGCGCATTGAACAGCACGCCGTCGCCGTAGCCATCGAGCGTCGCTCCGGCGACGCGAAGCACACCGCGCTCGGCGTGAAATGCAGCGATGCCGCCGGTCGCGTCGCCCTGGCCGACGTAGGTGACGAGCGTCGTGTCGTACTCGATGTGCGCGAGATACGCGCCCGTGCGCTTTGCCGCGGCGGACTGCGTGAGGCGCGCCGAGAGCGTGACGACGGCGCCCGGCTTGCTGGCCGATCCATTCACGACGAGTGTCGCGACGGCGCTGGGATCCGGAGCCACGCGCAGCGGCGCGTTGAGGCGATCCGTGCAACCGGCGATGAGGGTTGCCGCGAGCGCAACGACTACGGAACGGAGGGATGCGCGCGTCATCGGGTGTTCAGCGGATACGTGACCGCTGTCGTCTTGGAGAGAAGATTCGTGAACGTCGTGGCACCGGAGAGCTCACTGCTCGAGAGCTGAAGCTTGCCCGCGGTTCCCGGCACACTCGACGCCTTGAACGTGATTCGGCGAAGCTCGATTCGGCCGGCGAATCCAGTCGCGGACGCGGCGGCGAGCGTCAACACTCCTTGCGACACATTGGTCGAGTTCACGAACGCGCCGACGCCGCTGGCTCCATCGACCTGTGATACCATCGTCAGTTGCGCCGGGTCCCAGCGGACCGTGATCGTCGTGGCGCCGAGCTTCTCGCCCGACGTGCGCATGTCGAGCAGGATCGGCACGGTGAGCGTCGTGTCGTGCGCGAGATCGAGTCGACTGAGGTCGGTTTCCAAGACGGGTCCGTTCGGCGTCGTCACGATGACGAGCACCGAATCGGCCGCGAGGGGGCTCGAGGCGACGACGAACGTCTGGGCCAGACCGGTGCCGACGATGCCGCCGTCCGACGTCAGGCTAACGACCGCCGCTGTGCGCGCCGAGAACGTGATCTGCGTCGGTGGGACGGCGTTGCCGTTTGCGTCGACCGCTGTGATCGTCGGCGAGACGCGTTGCGCCGCGTCCACGAAGAGAATGCGCTCTTTGATCGAGATCGTTTTCGCGTCACCGGCGATCGTGGTGACGGTGAAGTTCACGGGCGCTGATCCCGCGATCGTTGCCGTCGCGGTGTTCACGCCGACTTTCGGATTTGTCACGAAGCGCGATGCCGCCCGGCCTTGGGCGTCGGTAGTCGCAGACGCAGGAGACACGGAGCCATCGCCCGCGGCGACCGCGAACGACACGGCCATGCCAGCCTTTGGATTTCCGCTCCCGTCTACGACGCGCACCCGGATGGAATCGCCGACGGCACTTCCAGCGACGACGGACAGCGGCAGAGCGCCGCTCAGCTGAAGGGTGAACGTCGGAGGAGCTGTGGGCTCACCTCCGCCGCACGCAGCGAGGACGACCAGAACGCCAAGGGCGACGGAACGGCGGGCAAACCGCGTCGAGATCAACAGAGGAGCGTTGGCTGGGGACTCCTCCAAGATGCGGCCGAGTACGCTGGAGAACCAGCGCCTTCGTCATGCCGACCCAAATGTCATCCCGAGCGCAGCGAGGGATCTGCACGTCCGAAGTGCAGCACGGCGGAAGTGCAGATCCCTCGCTGCGCTCGGGATGACAACCAGGGCTCGGGATGGCTACTGCGCTTTCTTGTACGTGATCTTCCAGATGCGGCCGCCCTTGTCGTCGCTCACGTACAGCGCGCCGTCGGGGCCCTGGGCGAGGCCGACGATGCGGTGAGCGGCGCCCTGCGGACTCGTCATACCTCCATCGAAGCCGGTGGCGAAGACCTCGTAGTCGCCGGCCAGCTCTCCATTGAATTGGAGAAAGACGATGTGATATCCCTCTTGAGGCAACGGCGATCGATACGCCGATCCGTGAAATGCGATGAACGCGCCGGAGCGGTACGACTCCGGAAACATTTTGCCGGTATAGAAGAGGATGGACATCGGCGCCCAGTGCGCCGGAAACGCGACGAGCGGCTGGATCAGGCGATCGCATCGCGCCGGATTCTGTTTGTTGCCGCCGTACTCCGGCGCGAGCACGCGAACGCCCTTTAGGTAATCGTAATAGCAGTACGGCCAACCGAAATCGGCGCGCGACGACGCGATGCGGATCAGCTCCTCGGCCGGGAGCGTTGCCGCTTGATCGGCCGTGTAGATCGACGGCCAGAGATCGTGGAGGCCGTCGCGGTCGTGCGATGCCGCGTAGACGAACGAATCGTGCGGATTGACCGTGAGCGCGATCGCGTTGTGCAGACCGGTCGCGATCCGGACGCCGTCCTTGATGGTCTGGTTGACCCTGTCGGTCTTGAAGCTCCAAATGCCACCGCTCGTCTCGAGCTCGGGACACGGATCGCGGCCGGGCACGTTCGGAGCCTCCGTCGCCTGGCAGCCGTCGGAGACAGCGCCGATGTTGACGATCAAGTTGCCGCGCGCATCGATCGCGAGGCTGTGCGACGGTATCGGCCGCTTGGTCAGGCCCGTGATGACGGTGTCGACCTTCTTCTTCGGCAGCAGCGAGTCCGTCAGTCGGTAGCGCAGCACTTCGGTCGCCGTCGAGACATAGAGCACAGTGTCGCCGGCGAGCGCCACGCCGTGGACACCGGTCTCTCCGAACTGCTCCGCTTGATCGGCGTGGCCATCCTTGTTCGCATCGCGCAATACGAGCACTCCGCCGGTTTGGCGGCGCTGATCGAGCATGCCGACGATGACATCCCCGTTGCTGCGAACGGCGATGTGGCGCGCGAGGCCGGCGCTATCAGAAAACACTGTAGCGCAGAAGCCGGGCGGCATCTTGATCGATGGGTCGCAACCGCCCGTCGCCGAGGTGGTAGCGCTACGTCTCGAGCAGGCAACCGCGCCGAGAGCCATCAGTGAAAGAGCGGTGGCTGTCATCCCGAGCGAAGCGAGGGATCTGCACTTTCGGCCTAGTGCAGATCCCTCGCTTCGCTCGGGATGACAACGGAGCAGGCGCGACATTGAGCGTACTTTCACTTGCATGAAGCGTGCTGTGGAGGGCGATTTCCGCTTGCGCTCGCCTCGAGTGCAGACCTTAGAACGACACTCCGGTCACGAAGTACGCCTGCAGCATCGACTGCTTGAAGAAGTGACCGTTCTGTGTCGGATGCACCAGGCCGAATCGAAGGCGGTACGGCGTGTCCCACGACAAGAGGCCAAGGTTGAGATTCAGCTCTCCGCCGACGGATCCGATGTCGAACGATTGATCCTGGCCGTTCGTGTTACAGACTTCGCGGCCCGCAACGACGTTTGGACACCGTGCCCAGCCGTAGTCGCCGAAGAACGTCAGGAAGCTGCGATCGAAGAAGAATGGGAAGGCCCACGGTCCGCCACCGAAGAGCACGAGCGGAATGCGATACTCCACCGTTCCGCTCGCCGCCTGGGTGCCGAGCAGCGTGGCTTGTGGGAAGCCACGCACCGGAAATGTTTGACGGCCTTCGCCGACCGTGTAACCCGGAATGATCTCGACGACATTGCCGCTCACACCGCCGACTGGGTAATACGCGTTCGCGTTGTCGTCGGACCAGCCGACCGCGCCGCGCAGCGCAAGCACATGGTGCGCGAAACCGGGAAAGTTGAGCGACTTGTACGCCGCGATCGTCCCGACGCCGCTCAAGCTCGGCGGACCGCTTGCCGTTGGCCCGCTCCGCAACCGATCGCGGAACGTCACGTTCGCCTGAAATCCGTCCTCGGGTGAAATGCTGAGCGCGGGGCGTTGATAGTTTGCGAATCCCGCGGCCGCGATGAGGTTCGGGAACGTGAGCGTACCGAACCGCCCCGTGGTGTCGATGAGCGGAACGAGTCCGTTCGGCCTCGTGTAGTGCGACCACTGCTCGACGCCGACGCCGCCAGTCAGGCTGAGCGCAGTACGATAGCGCTGCCGCAGCCAGGTCGCCGTTGCATCGCCGGTCCACGTACGCCGAAAGAGCTCACCGACGATCGTCTGCGGGGCATCGCGTTGGCTGATGCCGCCGAGACTGATGTAGTCCTGCGCGGCATCGAATTGCAGGATCGGAAGTCCGAGGCCCGAGTACTGATACGTCAGCGCGGCATTGAGTCCGCCTTCGTGGTTCGTCGGATACGCCGCGTGCGCCGTGAATGTGTGGCGCCCAAGGACGTCCGACCCGCTGGTCGTCGCCCCGACGAGATAGCCCGTCCGGATCCCTGGATCGAGCGTCGGGAGCCAGTAGCGTGGCAGCAGCGTGCGCCACGGACTGTAGCTCCGTGCGGGCCCCGAGTCGACGACGATCGGCGCGACGCCGGCATGAGCAACTGTATCGGCATATACCGGTACGTGCTCGCCCGGCGTCGCCGCGGTGCAGCACGTGCCGACGCCGAGATGATAGCCGTCGACACGAAACAGCACGGCGGCCAGCCGATCACCCGACGTGGCCGCGCTCGGCTCGAACATTCCAGTCTCGACGTCACTCATTCTCGACGTAGTTGCCGACGCGAACGCCCGCGGCTCGTCGAAACGCTCGACGTAGATCTGCGCGGTTCCGGTGCGGTCCGAGCTGTAGACGATGCCCAGATCGTTCGGCAGCCAGCTCGGCGCCGATTCGATGGACCGGCCACTCGACACGAGATGAACGATGCGACCCGTGGTGTCGATCACGACGATCTGCGACACGTTGCCGCGCAGCCAACGCGACGCAACGATGAGCGTGCCCGAATGCGACCAGCGCGGCTCGGTCCACTGTTCATCGTAGCTGCCGGTCGTCAGCGACGTGATCTGCTTGCCGTCCGGAGAAACGCGAACGAGGTGCGTCGCGCCGGGCAGTATCTGCTCGGCGACGATCTGACCATCGGCACGCGCATCGGGGCTCGTCAGACGCTTACCGTGTGTCAGCTGATGCTCTCGTCGACCGCGTTGAATCCAGAGATCGGTGCGCAGCTCGTACGGATTCGTGAAATCCGGCTGCGAGTAGAGGAAGCTTCCATCCGCGAGCTGCACGTTCGGCGATCGATCGTTGCGACGGCCGAGTCGCGTGCGACGTCCATCGGGTTCCACGCGAAAGGCGGCGAAGGTCTCGCGACCTGGCGAGCCGCTGTAGACGATGGAGCCTTCTCTCGTCCAGCGCGGCGCGTAGACGAACACGCCGTCGTTCGTGAGCTGACGCCAGTGCTCGAGCGGCGGAGACGTTTCGACGCGGATCGAGCGCGCGACCGAATCGCGGAATTCATCCCACGCCTTCGTGAACGTCATGCCGAACGACTGCTTCGCAGGAATGTCCAGCAGATACGGAATCACGTTCGCCGCGGATTTGTCGACGAACTGGCGGACGTGCACATCGCCCGATCGCTTCGCGAGAAAATCGACGAAGAGCGATCCGTACGCATAGGCCGCCTCGCCGAACGGATAGCGTCCCTGTCCGAGACTGGCTGCACCGATCGACGGGAACGAGCTTCCGAGCGCGGCAGCGCGGGCGATCATGCGATGCTCGGAGCCTTCGATGCGTCCGGCACCCGCGAGCTTCGATTCTTCGTAGACGGCGAGACCTTCAGTGAGCCAGGACGGATCGTACAGATTCGGAAACACCGTCGCCGCGCGACCGAAGATGTGCTGCGCGACCGACCACACGCCGCGCGTGCGATCGAGATGGAAGATGTGCGTCAGCTCGTGCGTGATGACGAGCTGTGCCCAGTCGTTCGTGTAGCGAAGCGCCGTTTCCGAGACCGGCGGGTTCGCGTAGATCACGATGCGATTGGTCGGATACGGCGTGGCGGATCCGTTGGAGAGATCCGCGTCGTCGCTGATGACGATATCGATCGGACCGCGCGGTGGATGAAGCTGGCTGGAGAGCTGTGCGTACGCTCGCTCGGCGTCGGCCGCGATGCGGCGCGCCAAGCCTTCCGTCGGCTCGGTGAAGTGAACGAAGAAGTGTCGTGTGCGGAGCGACAGCCAGTGGTGGGAGGGATTGATCTGCGCCGCCGCCGGCGTGGCCAAGAGGAATGCGGCGAGGCTGGCCACGCGACGAAGATGTCTCATCTCGAGGGGGCGAATGTCCGAAAATAGGCTTCCACGCCGTCGGCCACTCCGCGCGCATAGCGCTCCTGAAATTCGGGCACCTTCAACGCATTCTCCTGCTGTGGCACCATGAGAAACGCACCCTCACAGATGATGGCCGGCATCCACATCGTACGTCCGATCGCGATGTTCTGATAATGGATGCCGAGGTCGCGGAGTCCCATCTCGCGCATCATGCCGGCTTGCACGAGACGCGCGAGCGGCTCGGATTGCGGGTGGAAGAACAACGTGCTCGTGCCGACGTTCGGTCCGGGGTTCACGCCGTCGCCGAACGCGTTTAGATGAATCGAGATGAGCGCGGCCGCGTTCGCGCGGCGCGCGAGCACGCTGCGCAGATGCAGATCGACGGGTTCCATCGTCGTCCGCGTCAACTCGACGTGCGCGCCGCGTGCCTCGAGCAGCTGCTTGAGCTTCATCGCCACCGGGAGGACACCTTCAGCCTCGGTCAACCCTGTCGGGCCGATCGCGCCGCCGGGTGGATGTCCCGGATCGACGGTGATGTCGAGACCCTGGAGCGGATGCGCCAACGAAACGCGCGGCGGACGCCGCACGCGAAGAATCAAGCCGCGCGCGGGATCGAACAACACGAGATAGCCATACACCGGCTGCGTCAGCTCGAACGACATGCGGACGCGATCGTTCGCTTCCGGGACCCAGTTGACCATCCGAACGAGCGAGTCGTTCTGGAGGAACTTGATGACCTCCGGACTGGCCTGCGTGCCGTAGAGCGTGAGCACGATCCGGTCATGCTCCTGCTCGATGAGGTACGGCGGCGGCGAGTTCACCGGCATCACGACGTCGACCCACGCGGGCGACGGAACAAGCGCCATTGCGCCGATCACGCGACGCGGCGCGGGAAAACCCGCCGGCAACGGCCGCACCGAGTCGACCCACACCTCGAGCTGCGAGTCGAGGCGTACGCGAATGAATTCGCCGCTGCGCCCCGTCTCCTCGACGATCGTTCCGGGCACGAACATCCACTTGTACGTGCCACCGGGCGTCGAGCGTCCGATGATCGTCGCGTCCGTGTCGCTCTGCGCGGACGGATCGCCGAGCATGACCCACTGCGGCTTCTGCGCTTGGAGCTTCGGCATCGAGAAGCGAACCGTCTCGCCGCCGCGTGAAACGAAGAGCGTACCTCCGGAGCGGAATGCGCCGAAGGGCACGTCGGTCGCGAGAAGATTGTTGCCGAGGTGCAGGAGTGGGTACGTCGTGGAGCCAAGCGTCACGCGGGCCGTCGCGTTGTCGGGCGCGCGCACGCTGACGCGGAGCATCTCGTCGTCGCGAAGCACGTGCGACGTGCCGCGCGGCGACACGCTCGACGAATCGACGACGAGCGGACCCGAAAGCGAAAGCGCGGGACGCGCCGGCGGCACGCGGACGGGAACGACGATGCGCGCACTGTCAGCGCCGTTGCGCGCGACGACGTCGTAGCGCGGCGCGGTCGGCGGCGGCACCGGGAGAAACGCGAGGAACGTTCCGTTCGGCGCGACGGGCACGGAGGCGCCGTTGATCGTGAGCGTCGCACGTCCGTTACCGACCGATCCAAAGATGAAGTTCGAGTCGCGCACGCTGATCGTCTCATTCGCGGACGGAAAGACGAGCTTCGGCGCCAACGGACCTTCGACTTGCGGGATCGATGGAAGCGGTGGCGCGGCCCGAGGAGTGATACCTCGCTCGAAGGTGGCAACGGTCGGCGGCGACACCGGTGGAGCGGGACGCGACGAGGGCGACGGACCGGACGTGGGCGTCGGCGACGGCGCGGATTGGCAGGCAGCGAGAAACGCGATGATCGCGAAGCGAGAGATCCGCATGCGTAGTGGAATGTAGGGCGAACGAAGGCTAAACCGTTAGGCTGCCGATGGGTAACCGCGGGTGCAATTCATTGACCATCCCCTCTCCCCCGGCCTATATTCGCGCCCCATGGATGTTTTCCCGCCGGAGGCACTCGCGTGACCACCTGCGCCTTCTGCGGACGGGAGAATGACGCCGCGTCGCGATTCTGCATCGACTGCGGTAAGCCGCTCAATCCGTCCGCCGTGCGCGTCGGTCCCGCCTATGTGCCTCACCCAACTGGGGGTCAGCCACAACCGGTGAGTGTCCCCGCCTCGAGCGGCGTCGCGCGCGCGTCTACGGGAGGCGCCGCCGCTGGCGGCGCCGGCTCCGTTGTTCCCGTGACACGCGTGGATGCGACGTGTCCGCGGTGCGGAAAGCTCGTCACCGCCGGGCTTCCGTTTTGCGGCCATTGCGGCGGCCGCGTCTCGATCGTCGCCGAAGCGTCGGCGTGCGGGCAGTGCGGCACGCCGTACACCAAGGACGTCGACGTTTTCTGCGGCCGATGCGGCAACCGCGTCGGCCAGCGCGTGTCCGTCGAGATCAGCAATGGCACGCAGGTCATCGGCGCCGGGCGAATGGCGTCGGGACCGAAGCTCTCGCTGCTCGGCGACTCGGGCGAAGTCGTCCAGAGCTACACGCTCGATCGCGGCGAAGCCGTCCTCGGGCGAGGCGACGCGGACATCCGGTTCGAGAACGATCATTTCATGTCGCCGCTGCACGCGCGGCTCGAGATGCGCGAAGGACAGCTGTGGCTGCGCGACCTCGGCTCGCGGAACGGCACGTGGCTGTTCATCGAAGCGCCGACGAAGCTGATCGACGGCGACTTGGTGCTCGTCGGGTCGCAGCTGCTGCGCTTCCGCCGACTGGGATATCCGGGGCCGCATCCGCCGGAGGCCGACTCGACCCGCCGCATGGGCTCGAGCGTTCCGACCGTCGACATCGCGGTGATCGAGCAGCTGCGCGCGGACGGCAGCTGTCGCGACGTGTTGCATCTGTCGCCCGGCCGTTCGATCGTGCTCGGCCGTGAAGCGGGCGATTGGATCTTTCCCTACGACGCAACGATGAGCGGCAAGCACGCGGAAGTGCGATCGGAGGACAGCGAGTTTTTCGTTCACGACGCGAACAGCCGCAATGGCGTCGCGATGTCGGTGCGCGGCGAGCGCAGTGTGCGGCGCGGTCAGAAGTTGCTCGTTGGCGATCAGATTTTGCGTGTGGAGAGCATCTAGTGGTGAATCCGCTCAAGGTCTGTCCGCAGTGCGGCGCGGAATATCCGGCGAATGCGCGCTTTTGCGAAATTGACGGAACCGCGCTTCGCTCCGCGGCGGGAGATACAGACCTGGTCGGCTCGATCGTAGCCGACCGTTATCATATTCTGAAGAAGCTCGGCGAAGGCGGCATGGGCCAGGTGTATCTCGCCGAGCATGTGAAGATGGGGCGAAAGAGCGCGCTCAAGGTGATGCACGCGTCGATGGTGAAGGACGTCGACGCGATCAGCCGATTCAACCGCGAAGCGTCGAACGCGAGCCGCATCAATCACCCGAACGTCGCCGCGATCTACGACTTCGGCGAGACGCCGCAGGGCATGATCTTTTTGGCGATGGAGTTCGTGGACGGACCGCCGCTCACGAAAGTCATCGAACAGTCGGGCGCGCTCGCGCCACAGCGCGCCGCGGAGATTCTCCGGCAGTCCGGCGAAGCGCTCGCCGTCGCGCATGACATGGGGATCGTGCACCGCGATCTCAAGCCGGACAACATCATGGTCGCCCGCACGAGAGACGGCGGCGATCTCGCGAAGGTGGTGGACTTCGGCATCGCGAAGGCCGCGGGCAGCGAAGCGCAGAAGGTGACGAAGACTGGACTCGTCGTCGGCACACCTGAATACATGAGTCCCGAGCAACTCGCCGGCGACAAGCTCGATGGACGCAGCGACATCTACTCGCTGGCGCTCGTCGGCTTCAACATGCTCACTGGCACGCTGCCCTTCCCATCGGATTCGGCGCAGGAGTCGATGATCATGCGCCTCACCGATCGGCCGAAGACACTCGCGGAAATGCGACCGCAGGTGTCATGGCCGGCCGACGTGCAGCAGGTGATGGACAAAGCGCTCGAGCGGGACGTGGCGCAGCGATATCAGACGGCAACGGAGTTCGTGCGCGATCTGTATCGCGCGATCGAGCGCATGCCGGATGTGGGCACGGCGGGAGTCGGAACGATGGTGCAAGTGCCGCCGACGCGCGTGAACCCGGACGCGTCACCACCGCCGCCGCGCACCTCGATCGGTCGACAAGCTGCCGCGCCGGAACCATCGGCAGGCCGTGTGGCCTCGGCGCCGTCAGCCCCGGCAGCTCCCGCTGTGACCCAGACCGCTGCGCCCCCGAAAAGAACGGGTATGATGGTAGCGATCGGCGGCATTGCAGCGGTGATCGTGGCGGCGGTGATTTTCGTTCCGCTGCTGAAGGGTGGGCCGGCGAAACAAAACCAGCCATCCGGCGCGAGCCAGCCTCCGACGGCCGATACTTCCGCGAGTGTGGCAGGCGCCTCGGGCAAGCCGGCGGATCCGGCCACACAGCAGCAGGCCAGCGAACAATTCGGGAAAACCCAACCGGCGGCGAAGGGTCCGGCTTCTGATCCTGCCGGGGGCTCTCGGTCGTCTACAACTGGCGCGAATCTCGAGACGCAATTGAGCGATCTGCTCGACGCCTCGAAGGTGCGCGCGCAAGGTGCGTCGGTTCTGGGAAAGCTCAGCAGGCTCGAACCGCAGGTAACAACCAGCCGGGAGATTTATTTGGCGGCCACTCTTCGAGCGAATGTCCTGGTGGCGAAACTGGACAGCACGGGCGCCTGCAATACGTACAAGACTGCATTGGCGCACCTGAACGCCGACGACGCCGTCGATGCCCGGGGCAAGATGGAGACCGTGTGCCGCGAATGAACTCACGCCCGTGTCGGTGATCAATCCGCGCTCGTCGATGAGCTCTCCATCCAACCGCACCGGCGGCGACGTCATCGTCCAGGTGTTCGGGCGCACGGACGTCGGGCGTACGCGCGAGCACAACGAGGACGCGTTCGTCGTCGCGGATCTGTCGACCGACAACGCAACGCTGCAGCCCGAGGTCCGCACGCATGTGACCGGCCCGAAGGGCACGCTGTTCATGGTCGCCGATGGCATGGGCGGCGCCGCGGCCGGCGAGATCGCGAGCGCGATGGCCGTGGACATCGTGATATCCCAGCTGCGCTCCACGTGGGTGATCGATGACGCCGGCGGCGGCGAGTCCTTCATCCGGGCGATCAAAGCGGCGACGAAGGCGGCCAACGAGCAGATCAACTCGTACGCGACGGCCCATCCCGAGTATCGCGGCATGGGCACGACCGCGACGATCGCCGGACTCCTGGGCGACACGCTGTATCTCGCGCAGGTCGGCGACAGTCGCGCGTACCTCGTACGCAACGGCGTCGCGCGGCAGATCACGAAGGATCAGTCGCTGATGCAGAAGCTCATCGAGGCGGGTGAGCTCACGGAAGAAGAGGCCGAGCACAGCGAGCGGCGAAACATCATTCTGCAGGCGCTCGGTCCCGAGGCGGCGATCAAGGTCGACCTGACGCACCAGGTGGTTCGCCGCGGTGACACGCTCGTGCTCTGCAGCGACGGCCTGTCGGGCCAGGTCACGAAGGACGAGATCGCGTCGATCGTGAGCGAGGAGACCGATCTCGCGATCGCCTGTCGCCGCCTGATCGATCGCGCGAACGAGAACGGTGGACCGGACAACATCACGGTGATCGTCGCGCGGTTCGATGGCCCCGGGCTCGCGGGCCCTGCAGCCGAAGATGAAGTTGGCCACCGTGTGTTCCCGCTTCCGGAGACGGGACAGACGCCAGCCGTGTCGATCGATCGCGTCATCGATTCGGAAGCAGCGATGGCCGCGAATCCGATGATGACTCGTCCGTCCGTGCCGCCGATTCCCGTGACCGACGAGTCGCTCGTCACGACGGACGAGATGCCCGTCTCACACGCGCGACGCAGCACCGGCCGCATGATCGCCATCGTGCTGCTGATCGTGCTCGTTCTCGGCGCCGCGTGGTTCATCGCGCACCAGGTTCTCGCGCACGTCGCTACGACGAGCACCGGCGCTCCGGGACTCTGATGCCGATCGAGTTGCGCATCCTGACGGGAGCGCGCGCAGGGTTTATCGAATCGTTCGAGAAAACCGTAATAGCCATCGGCCGCCATCCGCTGAGCGATTTTCGGTTCGACGCGCAGCAGGACCTCGACGTCTCGACGCGTCACGGCGAAATCCGGTGCGTCGACGGGCGATATTCGCTCTTCGACTCGAACAGCACCAATGGGACGTTCGTGAACGGCGAGCGCGTGATGGCCGGCACGGCGCATGAGCTGCGCGATGCGGACGTGATCGCGTTCGGCGCGCAGGGGCCGACGGTCTCCGTTGTTCTTCGGAGCGGCGAAGTCGCACCGCTTGCGATGAATCTCCCTGGCCTACCGTCGACAGCACCGGCGCCGATCGCTTCCAAAGCCGCGACACCGGCGGGCTTCACCGCGACGATTCGTCGTCAGCCCGACAAACCCGCTGGCAAGGATACGAACGAGCGAATTCGCGTCGCGGTTCGCCAGCAGACGCGCCGACTGTGGATCGCGCTGATCGGGATTGTGCTGGTGCTCGGCGGAACCGCGACAACGATCTTCATTCGAAGCTCGCACCAAGAGGCGGCGTCGAAAGCGGAGATCGCGAAACTGCTCGAGACGAACGAGACCATCACCAAGAGCTTCCAGGACCGGCTGCGACAGGGCGACACGCTGATCGCCAACCGGATGCGTCGCATCAACGACAGTCTCGTGCAGGCGCTGAAGCAGGCGAAGAGCTCCGCGCAAATGGCAGAAGCCGAAGCCGCCCTTCGACGGAATCATGATCTGCAGCGACAGATCACCGATATGGATTTCACCGCCATCTCAACGGCGAACGATCCCGCGGTCGTGATGATCTCGTCTGACATGGGCGGCGCAGGACCGCTCGAGGCCACCGGCTTCTGCGTGCGATCGAGCGGCGTGATCGTGACGAATCGCCACGTGGTCGCTGACAGCACGCGACGCGCGTCGAGCATTCAGGTGAAGTTCGCGAACACCGGTCGAACCTATCGGGCGCACATCGAGAAGCTTCCCGACAATCCAAGCACCGATCTCGCGCTGCTGCAGATCGAAGGCGGCGGCAAGTTTCCGACAGTGGCGCGCCTCGGCTCGTCGGTCGACATGCCGGTCGGCGCGCCGGTCGCGACGATCGGCTATCCGTTGGGCACGGATCTCCCGATGGATGGATCGGCGGCGAAGACGACGGCCACCTTTGGCAATGTCAGCAAGGTGGTGCCCGACCTGCTGCAGATCGATGCATTCGCGAGCCATGGATCGAGTGGCAGCCCGGTGTTCGACGGCCACGGGCATGTGGTTGGCGTGGTCTGGGGCGGGCCAGAAGGCGGCGAGGGGAGAATCGTGTTTTCGGTGCCCGTCGATCGGCTCAACGAGCTTCTGCGCGGAGTCAGGTAGGGGACGCTGGACCTTGTCTGAGTCGAACATCGGCCAACGAGTGTACGCCGATCGATCTCCGGCCCTCGTCTGGCTTCAACAAAGAAAAATGCCATCGAACCGCTTGTCGCCGGAGATGCGTCGCGCCACGACGGCAGTCGGAATTCAAGCGGTTGGATGTCATTGTTTTTGGTCTGAAGCAAATAGTCGGTTCTGCCTCTTCCCGACATCGTGGCCGGCATGGCGCGCGAGACTCGTGGATTTCAGGGAGGTTGCGCTGCCTCGGCATCGAACATGCGCCCGCTTGCCGGTCCACTGTAGCGGACGGGAAACGCGATGATAAGAAAGCTCAAGGACGGACAGTACCGTCTGTATTCGAGAAAGAAGAACCCCAAAACAGGCCGGCGCCGGAATCTCGGGACGTTCAAGTCCCGAGCGGCGGCCGAGAAACACGAGCGAGCCGTTCAGTTCTTCAAGCGGGCCGGTTAACATTCCATCGCGCCGACGATGGCCATCCATCGCCGGCGCGCCTCTCGAGCTCCTCCCCCCACACGAGGCCGTCCGCATGCGCCGCGCTCTTTCGTTGGTCGCTGTGGTTGCAACGCCGGCGATTGTCGCCGCGCAAAACGCAAAGTCCGCACCCGCGGCACCGTCCGCGCCGCTGACCGAAAGTCAGCAGATCGCCTCAGCGCTGCTCGCGCTGCCGAAAGAATTTCGCGACGGCGCAAAGGTCCTCGGCTATCGGTCCGGCAGTAAGGAGCTCGTGCCGATTCGCGAAGCCGCCGGACAATTCACCTGCCTCGCCACCGAACCGGGCAAATCGTTTCACGTCGCGTGTTATCAGAATTCGATGGAGCCGTTCATGCTCCGCGGACGCGAGCTGCGCGCGCAGGGCGTGAAGGATCCACAGGTCGACACCGTGCGATTCGCCGAGGTGAAGTCGGGCAAGATCGTGATGCCGAAGCAGCCCGCGGCGATGTACCAACTTTTTGGGGGGTCGTATGATGGCGCGAGCAACAGCATCATAGGCTCGCGACAACTGTTCGTGATCTACATCCCTGGGGCGACGCCGGCGTCGACCGGATTGAGCGACAAACCATTGGAGGGTTCTCCATGGATCATGTTCGCTGGCACGCCCAAAGCGCACATCATGCTTACGCCAAAAATGTGACGAACGCACCGACGACGGACCGCGTTGTAAGGGCGGAGCTCGCGCAGTACCGCTACAGCATCACCGTTGAAACGCAGGACGACGCCGTGCTCTTTTGCTTGCGAGCGCTCTGGCAATACGCCGAGCGCCGTCCGATGCCGGCGGCCGATCGCGATCTCTCGACGACCGGCGAATGGCGACTCGGCGACGGCCGCGTCACGTTCCGATTCAGCAACCCGTATAACCGCGGCGACTTCCTCGGCGAGGCGACGCGATTGCTGGCCGGCAAGTGGACGCGACTCGGCATGAGCGACGACGACGCACTGCTGGCCTTTGATTCGGATCGACCGACGCCGGCCTAAACAGCCTACGCCGGCGTCAATTTCCCGAGGACGCGCGGACCGCGGGCGCCAGTCGCGCGCGGCACGTTGCCCGCTTCGCCTTCGAGATGGAGATACGCGAGCAGCGCAAACGCGACTGCTTCCTTCGCCTCTCCATCGAAGAAGCGATCGGCGAACGCGCGCACGGGAATCGGCGCAATCGCCTGTTCGATCATTCGTACGAGCGTTGGGTTTTTCGCGCCGCCGCCGGACACAAGCACTTCGGTCACCGGTTCGGGCATGAATCGCCGATAGGAATCGGCGATGCTGCGCGCGGTGAGCGACGTCGCCGTGGCAATCACATCTTCCGCGGTGCAGCTCGGGCGCTCTCGTCGGCAACGTTCGATGAGATCCGTGACATAGGCGGCATCGAACAGCTCGCGTCCGGTCGATTTCGGCGGCGGCGCCATGAAGTACGGATGCCCGAGAAGCTCGTCCACGACTGCCGAGAGCACAGTTCCGCGAGCGGCGAGCACGCCGTCTTCATCGAGGGTGGTCGTCGTCAGCGCGCGGACGGTCGCGTCGATCACCGCGACGCCCGGGCCCGTGTCGAATGCGCGAACGCCGTCGAGCTGACCGTTTGGCGGCACGACGGTCACGTTCCCGATGCCACCGATGTTCTGCAACGCGCGCCACTCGCTGCCGGAGAACAGCAGCGCGTCCGCGATCGGAACGAGCGGTGCTCCCTGCCCGCCAGCAGCTACGTCGCGCACACGAAAATCACTCACGACAGCGATGCCCGTTCGCTCGGCGACGACGGCCGCCTCGCCGATTTGCCACGTCGAGTGCGGCGCCTCATGCCAGATCGTCTGACCATGCGAGCCGATCGCGCGAATCTCGGATTTTGCGACGCCCGCTTCGGCGATGACCGCTACGGCTGCGTCGGCGAGCCAGCTGCCCAGGTCGAAGCCAAGACGACAGTACTCGCGTGCGCTTCCGCCCACGAGCGCGCGAGACAATCGATCGCGCTGCTCAGCCGTATAAGTCGTACCGATGAACGCGACAAGGTCGGCCCGGAGCGCGCCTGAATCGGGTTTGTCGATGCGGACCGCGGCAGCCGACACACCGTCGAGCGACGTGCCGGACATCAGCCCGACGTAAACGCTCACTGGACGCGGACGGGCGGTGGCGCGCGACGGACGGCTCGCCGGATGACGCCGCCCGCGCGCTCGAGCGCCGCGTCGGCTTCCTCGCGCGACACGGCGAGGAAATACATGACGATCGCGGTCTTCACGATGCCGCCGCTCTCTTCGAGCAGGCGGCGTGCCGCGGGGCGATCGACGTCGCAGACCTCCATGAGAATTCTCTCACTGCGGTCCTTGAGCTTCTCGTTCGTCGCGCGGAGATCGACCATCAGGTTGCCGAACGTCTTGCCCAGGCGGATCATCGCGCCCGTGGTGATCATGTTGAGCACGAGCTTCGTCGCGGTGCCGGCCTTCATGCGCGTGGAGCCGGTGACGACCTCCGGACCCGTGATTGGCTGAATCAGGATATCGACTACCTCGAGCGTCTCGGCGGGCGGTGGCGAGCAGGCGACGAGTGCGGTCGTCGCGCCGAGCGAGCGCGCATAGGCGAGCGCGCGGCGGACGTACGGCGTCGTGCCCGAGGCCGCGATCCCGATCACGAAGTCGCCGGCCGCCACACCGTGCGCTTGTAGATCTTCGACGGCGCCCTCGAGGCGATCCTCCGCGCCTTCCTGCGAGCGCGTGAGCGCCTTGTGTCCGCCGGCGATGATGCCTTGCACCATTTCGGGATCGGTGCCGTACGTCGGCGGACACTCGGATGCATCGAGTACTCCGAGTCGGCCGGACGTCCCGGCGCCGACGTAGAAGAGGCGTCCGTTCGCGCGAAAGGTTTTCTCGGCGTGCTCGATCGCGCGTGCGATTGGCTCACGCTGCGTCGCCACCGCGTCGGCGACGGCGTGGTCTTCTGTGTTGATCAGATCCACGATCTCCAGCGGAGATGCGAGGTCGATCTCGGCCGAGCGTGGATTGCGTCGTTCGGTGAGGCGGGGATCGATAAAGGTCGTCATCCTGATGCGAGCGTTAGCGAGCGGAGGATCTGCTTTTGGGTCACGCCGTTTGTCCCGAGTCCGTGCAAACTGCGTAACATACTAGCAGGTCCCTCCGCTCCGCTTCAGGGCGAGCCGTCGCTCGCTGCGCTCGCATCAGGATGACATGGAATCAGACTGACGGCTCCCACCCGGGTTCGTACGTCCGCGACCACAGCTTCATCGCCTCCGCGTCGCCGACGACGTGACCGTTCGTCGGATCGACCCGAAGTTTGCGACCGCTGAACTGCGCGATGTTGCCGAGGTGGCACACGATGTTGGTCTTGATGCCGTCGGAGACCGGCGCGCGAAGCGCCTCACCCGAGCGAATCGCCGCGGCGAAGTTCTCCATGTGGCTCAGTGTGGCCGCGTCGTCGCCGACGAGATCGAGCCCGTTCCCGCGTTTCGGCTCGATGTTCTGCGTGACCGGCTTGCCCTTGAGGTCGAAGACGACGTAGCCGTCGCGATCGAGCACGAGCGTGCCTTTCGTGCCGTATGTCGCGGTGCCGCGTCCGCGATCGAACGTCGGCGTGCCGTTGCAGCTCTCACTCATCCAGATGATGCGTTTGCCACCCTCGAACTCGTAGGTTGCTTCCTGCGAGTCAGGGAATTCCCAATCGTCCGCGTAGTGGGTGCGGCTGCCGTTCGACATCACGGACGTCGGAAAGCCGACGTCGAGCGTGAGGCGCGCGATGTCGATCTCGTGGGTGCCGTTGTTGTGGACCTCGCCCGTGCCCCAGCGACGGAACCAGTGCCAGTTGTAGTGAATGACATTGTCGTGGTAGGGTGCGCGCGGCGCCGGCCCTTGCCAGAGCTGATAGTCCAGATTCGACGGCACAGGCACCGGTTTGCCCCTGCCGATGCCGACCCGCGTGTTCGCGTACCACGCGCGCGTCAGATACGGAACGCCGACGATCCCCTCGTTGAGCGCGGCGAGCGCTTCGATGGTTCGCGGCGACGAGCGTTGCTGCGTGCCCAGTTGCACGATGCGGTTGTACTTCTTCTGCGCCGCGAGGAGAAGCTCGGCTTCGTGCGGATTGTGGCTCGACGGCTTCTCGAGATAGACGTGCTTGCCCGCCTGCATCGCGAGAATGGCGAGCGGCGTGTGCCAATGGTCCGGCGTCGCAATCGATACGATATCGACGTTTTTGTCGTCGAGCGCATGACGGAAGTCGCCAATGCCTTTCGGTGCGCGCGCATCCGAGGCCGACGCTTTCTGCGCCTTCGCGAGCACGTTCGAATCGACGTCGCAAAGATACGCGACCTCGGCGTTCTTCATCTGCCGCCCGAAGTTCTGTGCGTGGACGGCGCCGCGGCCGTTCAATCCAACGACCGCGACGACCAGCGTCTCGTTCGGCGAGCCGCTAGAGAGTATGCCAGGAAAACGATTCGTCATCGCAACGCCAAGGCTCGTGGCAGCAGTCGATTTGATGAAGTCGCGCCGAGATGAAGGCATTTGTTGACCTTGATAACGAATGATTCGTTAAATGACACTCTAGTCGTCAGGACCAGTCGTCAGGCGTCAGGCTGCGCCGTTCGTCGTTCGTCCGTCGCCCGTCGCCGGTCACTCTGATTTTGATATTTCTGAAATAAATCTCATCGCCGTGATCCTGCAGTATGATGTGTCCGTTGCGGCGGTCAGCGAATCCCTTGATCGAGCGATACTTGCTCTTCGCCAGCAGCGAGTCCATGCGCGGCGTACCGAGATCGAACTCCACGATTTTGGCGCCGTTGAGCCACTGCTCGCCGTGCTTGCCGCGAAAGACGATGCGCGACGTGTTCCATTGTCCAACGGGCATCAACTTCTTCGCGCCGTTCGGCGGGATCAGATCGTAGAGCGACCCCGCGCGATGCGACGGGATCTTGTTGTCGTCGTTGAGTGAATCGTCGATCAGCTGATACTCGAAACCGAGCGCGGCGTGGTTCGTCGCGTTCTCGAGCGAGAACTCCTCGGAGACGTTGTATTTGACGCCGCTGTTCATCGCGAG
>Ga0070679_100000543_pt1 | contig 32047 bp, 24 predicted proteins | sample KBSC63BmetaG_FD_65652 | JGI IMG/M metagenome (GOLD analysis project Ga0070679, IMG submission 65652) | Corn rhizosphere microbial communities from Kellogg Biological Station, Michigan, USA - KBS C6-3B metaG | ecosystem: Host-associated > Plants > Roots > Rhizosphere | place: USA: Michigan... | reverse complement strand
GCCCTTCGGCTGTCCGCGCCCTTCGGCTGTCCGCGCCCTTCGGCTGTCCGCGCCCTTCGGCTGTCCGCGCCGTCAGTTACTCAATCAGTGAATACTTCTCTTTGCCGCTTCCTCACTCTCCGGAGCTCGTACACCTGCCCTACTTCTCCCCCGAGAATGAAGATGAGCGCCGCATAGTAGAACCACACGACAAGCGCCACGATGGCGGTGAGCGCGCCAGTGTACAACGACGTCGGATTGAACGCGTTCAGATAGTAGCTGAACACGATGCGCGCGAGCTCGAACGCCACGCTCGTGAACGCGGCCGCGACGAACGCCGAGCTCGCGCGTACCCGGCGGATCGGCAGGTACTTGTACAGGGCGAAGAACATCAAGCCAATGAACATGAACGCAATGCCGCGGCCGATCCAATAGTCGACGCGACCGATCACCTCGTTCCGCAACCCCATCGTCACGAGCGCCATCGTGCCGGTTCGCGTCGCCAGGGTGAGATACGTGCTCACCGTGACGCTCGCGAGAAACAGCAGCGTCGCGACGATCGTGATCTTCACGTCGAAGATCTTTCCCGCGATGATGCCGCGCTCAGTCTCGATGTCGAACACACTGGCTAGCACCGTGCGCAGCGATCCGAAGAGTCGCGTCGAGAACCAGACGAAACCAATGGAGCTGTACCACGTCAGCGAGCTGCGTCGATTCAGCAGATCCGAGATCAGTCGGTCAACGGCCGAGTTGGGCCCGTGCGCGTGATCCGGCAGCAACCGGTCGATGAAATCGAAGACGACCGAATTCGAGCTCAGATGTCCGGCGTCCACCAGCAGCGGAAGGATGAACGTCGCTCCGGTAGCCAGGAGCAGCACGAAGGGTACCGCCGCCAGCATCAGGTTGAACGCAATACCGCCGGCGAGGAAGAGCACATTGTCTTCCCCGCTGTTGTCCCACACGCGCTTCGCATAGTCGCGCAGCGTCCATCCGAAGCTCGCGAGCGGTGACCGCCGCTCGTGCCGCGGCGCCGCTGCTGGCGCGGCGGCGCTACTCTCCACCGTGTTCGTCGGCGGTCAGTTGCTCGTCCTCATGTGCGACAGCGGCGCCGGCGTGATACGCCGCCTTCGTCTCGGTGAGTCGCTGCTCGAGCTCCTGCCGAGCTTCGCGCGCCGCGCTGCGGCCGGCGTTCATCGCGCGATTCACCTGGCGCTTCTTGAGATCGATCGCGTCGCGCACTGAATCGATGCGATCTTCCACGCGCTGGCGCGCCTCATCGAATGTATCGCCGACACTCTCGGCGGCATCCGAGACGGCCTGCTTGGCGGCGCGGCGCGCGCGACGAGCACGCCGCCGAATCTCTCGGCGAGTTTCTTCTCCCGACCTCGGCGCGAACAACAGCGCGGCCCCGGCGCCGAGGGCCAGGCCGATGAGAAACGGTGTCACTCCCGCCGAGTGCTTCTCGACGATGACGACTCGATCATCATCGTCGACTTCATACCGCGCCATGGTCGATGTCCTCGCTCAGTCGTTAGCGCTTCTTTACCGCCGACTTTTTCAGCGACGCGCCAGGGCGCGCCACTGCCGGTCCCTTCCCGTTGCTCTCGTCCTCCACATGCTCATCGTTGACGAGCACGAGCAAGTCGCGTTTGACCTCTTCCGCATCGACGCCGAGCAGCTTGGCCGTGCGCGACGTGTCGCCGCCCGTCGATGCAAAAGTACGCAGAACCAGCTGTCGGCGCGCGTCCGAGACCGTCGCTCCTACCGGAATGGTCACCGAAGTGGCGACATCACCCCCCGTCCGCAGGTGCCGCGGCATGACGTCGTTCAGAACGATCTTGTCGCCGCGTGCCATGATCACCGCTCGCTCGACCGCGTTCTTGAGCTCACGAACGTTGCCCGGCCAGTGATACGACAAAATCCAATCCCACGCCGGCGCATCGAACTCGCTCACATGCTTTCCGTTCTGGCTGGCAAAGCGCGTCAAGAATTCGTTCGCCAGCAGCTGGATGTCCTGCGATCGTTCCCGGAGCGGCGGCAGATCGATCTGAACGACGGCGAGCCGGTAGTAGAGATCTTCGCGCAGCTCGGCATCGGCAAGCGCCTGTTGAAGATTTCGGTTCGTCGCGGCAACGATTCGAATGTCGACCTGAATCTCCTTCTTGCCGCCCAGCCGACGCACCATGTGCGTTTCGAGTGCGCGCAGCAGCTTCACCTGAATGTCGGGCGACATCTCCGCGACTTCGTCGAGGAAGATCGTGCCGCCGCTCGCCATCTCGAATGCGCCAGGTTTTTCGTTCACCGATCCGGTGAATGCGCCCTTCTCGTGACCGAATAGCTCGTTCTCGAGAATCTCCTTCGGCAGTGCGGCGCAGTTGAGCGCGAAGAACGGCCCCTTGGCGCGATCGCTCTTGGCGTGCACGGCTCGAGCGACGAGCTCTTTTCCGGTGCCCGACTCGCCGAGGATCAACACGCTCGCCGTGGACGGTGCGACGGCGTCGATGATCTGATAGACCTCGCGCATCGTGTCCGACTGTCCGGTGAGCTCACCATAATGGGTCAGCCCTTCGAGCTTCGAGGTCAGCTCGCGGTTCTTCTGCTGCACCGCGAATTTCTCGATCGCCTTCGGGATGAGCGCCTTCAACCGGTTCAGCTTCTCGGCGTTGAGCGGCTTCTCGATGTAGTCATACGCGCCCTGCTGCATCGCCTGCACGGCCGAGTCGACCGTCGCCTGGCCGGTGATGATGATGCACTCCGTCGGGATCGCCTTCTGCTGGAGCTCGCGGAGAAGCCCAAGCCCGTCGAGCTTCGGCATCTTGAGATCGGCGAGCACGACTCCGTAGCGCTCGTCGGCCAATCGCTCGAGGGCCTTCTGTCCGTCTGGCGCGATCTCGACGGTGTACCCCTCGTCGGACAAGATGGCGCTCAGGCCGGACGTGATGGCCTGTTCGTCGTCAGCGATGAGGACTTTCGCGTTTGCTGGCTTCATGTGTCCGTGATTCTACCCCTTTTCCAGTTCTGCCTCTGGTTCGCCTTACTGCGGGAAGGTGATGGCAACGGCGGTCGGCTCTACCTGGACTTCGATCCCGGCGTTCGCGAGCGCCTCAATAACAGCAGAGTCGATCGCGACAGCAGCGCCGTCGTGCTCGAGTCGAACCTGTGGACGCGCCGCATCCCGGCTCCCATGGCGAGCTCGCGTTGACGCGTCCGTGAGCGCGAGCAGGCAATGACCGATCGCGAGCCGAACCGAACTGCTACTCGCAGAGGTCGTGCCGAGCCCGCCGAGGTCACGGTCGAGCTCGATTGTTCGACCTGCCGCGCGTGCCGCAGGTGCCAGCAGCGTAACCACCCGGGACGTCTCCATTGCGAGATCGACCGGACCTCTGCCCGGCCGTACCAAGGCCATGATCGCTTCAGTCATCGCGATCACGTCCTCGAGTTGGATCGCGGCAACGCTCGTGTACGGAGCGACCGCCGACGCCGGTGCGTCCGGGCGCTCCGACCGCGACCGCACGACCTCCAGATTGACGGCCACCGCGTTGAGCGATCCTCGCACTTCGTGCGCCGCTCGTCCGCAGACCGCCTGCAGCGTGACCAGCCACAGCGCGTCGACGATCGCGTCAGCGCGCATCGGGCCGCGTGGTGCTCCGCTCTCTCCGGTCGTTTCGGCCGCGGATGAGACGCGCGCGCCCATGCTGCCTCCCCACGAACTGTCTAGTCGCTCAACTCGGCATCGTCCGGAGCGGCGGCGACGGCGACCGCCACAGTCGGATCCGCGCGATGGATCGCCACCGGCTTCACGTACTTCGCAACAATGCCGGCGGTCTTCCCAATCGCGAGCTGCGTGAACAGAAACTCGAACTTCTCGTCGTACACTTTGGCCAGCGTCGCTTTCGTCGACTCCGGCAGGTCCCAGAGTTGGCGCTTGAACGGGCCCAGCGCCTTTTTTCGCGTCTTATAAAAGAACTGTTCGTCGGAGTCGGTCGGCTTGCGCTCGTCCTTCGCGTTCACCTTCAACCACTCGTAGATCGACGTGCGTACATCGGCCGGCATGTGGTCGAACAGCATGTTCTGGAAGTTCGTCGCCAGGTGAATCTCCGCGACCTCGCGCTTCGGAAAGTTGTTGAACGCAGTATCCGGAAGCGTGGACGCGCCATGCTGCACGGCGCCGGCCGCCCCGTACTCGGCCCGCGCCACGCGCGACAACGTTTCGAGCGTATCGAGATCGAGCTTCACGTCGGCGATCGTTCCGTCCGCAAGCACGACGCCACCGTGCGACGTCCCCGACTGCACGCTGATCTTCGACAGTCCGGCCACGCCCGGCTCGAGCAAGCGATTGAAGCCGCCCATGTACGCGCGGAGCTCTTCGACCGTGCTGTTGTGCGTGCCGACTTCACCGATCTCGCCGCCGACTGAGATCGTGACGCCGTTCGGTTGGAGCTCGCGCACGGTGCGCATGATGTCCATGCCGACTTCGTAGTTCAGCCGCTGCTGTTCGTCGAGTGACTTCTTCGAGACGTCGACCAACGTCGACGTATCGATGTCGATGTTGTAGAAGCCCGCCGCGATCGCCTCGCGAGCCAGCGCTTTCACCGCGCCGACTTCCGTCGCCGGATCCGTTGCGTACTTCTTGGCGTTCACCTGGAAATGATCGCCCTGAATGAACACCGGGCCACGGAAGCCTTCGCGTAGCGCGGCGGCGAGCATCACCGCGACGTACTCCGCGGGTCGCTGATCCGTGTACGCGATCTCGCTGCGCGCGATCTCGAGAATGAACGCGGCCGCATCGAGCTTGATCGCCGTTCGGAAGACCGCGCGCGCGGTGTCGTACGCCATTCCGCGCATGTTGATGGCTGGCACCGTGAACCCGTGAACCTCATCACGGCCTCGCGCCATGTAGAGATCCTGAATTGACGACGCGCGCGTACCGACGGCTTGGCTGAGCTCCCAGATGAGCCACCGCGCGTGCTCCTTCTCGTCGCTTTCGCCGAACACGGCTGCGCGCACGAGCGTGTCCATCGCGTTCGTTGCCAGCGACGTTTCACGTGTCACCTTCACGCGACCATCGCGCACGCTCACGTCCGAGCCAAAAAGCGAATTCAGGGATTCGAGCTTGTCCATGTCCGATTCTGATGAGTGGTCCGAGTCAACCCTGAGCATGATAGCTGAGGCGTTGATTCACAAGGCTAGGTGCAACGCGAACGGGCCTGTCTCCCATTGTCATCCCGAGCGCAGCGAGGGATCTGCACTTACGACGTGACGTGCAGATCCCTCGCTGCGCTCGGGATGACTAGGAGACCGAATACTTCGGATCCGGCTTCGGCAGCTTGCTCCATTCCTGCCGCGCCTGCTCCGCGTCGGCGCGGCCGAGCATCGCGTACGTGAACTGCTTTCCAAGCTCTACACCAGGCTGGTCGAGCGGATTCACGCCGTACAGCTCGCCCGCGTAGATCGTCGCAATCTCGAGCAGCATGAAAAGCGCGCCAATATGCCACGCGTCGACGCGCTGCGCGTGGATCGTCATGTTCGGCCGGCCACGACGCGCGAGCGCACCCGCCGTCGCGCGCTGTTCGATCGACAACAGCTCGCCAAGCTTGTGTCCGCCGAGATAGCCGAGCTCCTTCACGTCCGAGTGCAGCTTCGGAATGGTGACGTCCGTTCCGCCTTCGTCGACGGCGATGAACGTGATCGTCTTGTCGCCCGGCCCTTCCATGAACAGCTGCACTTTGCTGTGCTGATCGGTCGCGCCGAGAGCGCCGAGCGGCGTGGGGCCAAACCCCGCGTCTCCCGGCTGCCGATGTTTGCCAAGACTCTCGGCCCACAGCTGCACGAACCAGTCAGCCATGTCGCGCAGCGGGTCCGAGTACGGCATCAACACCTGGATGTGTCGGCCGCGTTTCGTGTCGGCGAGAAACTGGAGCGACGCAAAGATGCCGGCCATGTTCTGCGCGAGCGCATCACCCTGACAACGCGACGCGATGTCGCCGGCGCCGGCGAGCAATTGCGCCGTATCCATCCCGACGAGCGCCGCCGGCAGAATCCCCACCGGCGTAAGCACGCTGAAGCGTCCGCCCACGTTCGCCGGAATGTCGACCGCCGGAATGCCCTCGGTGTTGGCGATCTCTCGCAACGCTCCCTTCTTCGGATCGGTGACGAAGACGAGATGCTGCTTCGCGTCGGCGACACCCTTGTTCAGCCGATCGCGAATGACGAGATACTGCGACATCGTCTCGGCCGTGCCGCCCGACTTCGACGTTACGATGAACATGGCTCGCTCGAGGTTCAGCCGGCCGAGGAGCGCGGCAATCGTGTGCGGATCCACGTTGTCGAGCACGTGCATGCGCGGCTGCTTGCCTCGCTCGTCCGCCGTCAGAGAGTTCCACTGCGGCTTGAGCAGCGCCGTCCGAAGAGCGATCGGACCCAGCGCCGATCCCCCGATACCGAGCACCACGACGTCGTCGACCTTCCCGCGCACCTTCGCCGCGAAGTCGATCGATTGTTTGTGCAGCGCGGCGTCACCCGGAAGATCGAGAAATCCGAGCTCGCCCGCTGTTCTGCGCTTGAGTAGACCCGCGTGTGCGCGCCGAAACGCGTCGGTCGCGGCCGACCAATCCGACGCCGCGATCCCGCCGGAGACGACCTCGCCCATCATGTTGGTGTAATCAATGCGCAGCGTCATTGCAGTTTCTTAGTCGATACGAAGCGTGAGTCCATCGAACGCTGGTGCAATCCCTCGGGGCAGCTCCGCCTCGAGGTCGGCGTGAAAGTTGTCGTGCGTCAGGTGCGTCAAGAACGTGCGCTCGGCGCCGATCTTCGCCGCAGCCTCGACTGCTTCTGGAATGCTCAAGTGCGTTGGGTGCTCCGTGCGAAACAGCGCGTTGATCACGAGCACCTTCGCGCCTTTCATGATCTCGATCGTTTCGGGCGGCAACGACTTCGCGTCGGTGATGTACGCGAGCGGTCCGATTCGATACGCAAAAACGGTGAGTCCCCCGTGCGGAACTCGTGCCGGCGTGACTTCGAGATCGGCGATCGAAAACGGCTTCCCCGATTCGATCGGATGGGCTTTGCCTTCGGGCTTGTACGTTCCGGGCGCCGGACGAATCCCGTCGTCGAAGATGTAGCGGAACTTCGTCGCCAGCGCCTTCAGCGTATCCGCCGAGCCGTACACGGGCAGAGCGCCGGCGCGACGCACGGTCATCGTGCGCAGGTCGTCGATCCCGTGCGTGTGGTCGGCGTGATCGTGCGTGTAGATGACGGCGTCCACGCGATCGATCCCAGCGGCGATGAGCTGCAGACGCAGCTCAGGCGGCGTGTCGATCAGAATACGCGTTCCCAACGCGCTTTCCACGACGGCACCCACGCGCGTGCGCTTGTCGCGCGGATCGGCTGACTGGCAGACCTCGCAATGACATCCGAGCTGCGGAACGCCGAAGCTCGTGCCGGTGCCGAGGAACGTGAGTTTCACCCCTTACACTGTCTCGACTTTGAGCAAGTTGGTAGTCCCCGGAACATCGAACGGCACGCCAGCCGTCACTACGACCCGATCGCCCGTCCGCGCCAGCTCACGCCGTTGCACGGCCTCGAGAGCGAGACGAACCATCTCGTCGTAGGTCCTACAGTGCGGCACCAGCTCCGGCACCACCCCCCACACGAGCGCGAGCTGCCGGAAGGTTCTGGGGCCGTCGGTGAGCACCAAGATCGGCACACGCGGCCGATGCGCCGCCACGACGCGGGCACTGAAGCCGCTCTTTGTGAAAACAATCAGCGCCGGTGCGTTGAGCATGTTGACCGCCGCGCTGCTCGCCGCGGCAATCGCAAACTCGGTCGACACCGCCGCGTCGCCCGAACGGCGATCGTCGCGCCGCCACGCGTGAGGCTTGCTCTCGGTCTCGGCGATGATGCGCGTCATCGCCTCCACGGCGAGCCGCGGATATTGCCCCGCCGCCGTCTCCGCCGAGAGCATCACTGCATCCGTACCATCAAGGATGGCGTTGGCCACGTCGCTCGCTTCGGCGCGCGTCGGACGCGGATGCGTGATCATCGACTCGAGCATCTGCGTCGCCGTGATCACCGGCCGCCCGAGCCTGTTGCAGAGCGCGATGATTCGCTTCTGCGCGTACGGCACTTCCTCGAACGGCAGCTCGACGCCCAGGTCGCCGCGCGCCACCATCACGCAGTCCGATGCACGGACGATGCTCTCGATATTCTCGAGCGCCGAGTCCTTCTCGATCTTCGCGACGACGAGCATCGACTTCGGGATCATCGTCCGCAGCTCGGCGATGTCCTCCGACTTTCGCACGAAGCTCAGGGCGAGATAGTCGAGCTCCTGTTTGACGGCGAACTCGACGTCCTCGCGATCCTTGTCCGTGATCGAGGGCGCCGAGACTTTGACGCCAGGCAGGTTGATGCCCTTGTGACTCTTCAGCTCGCCGCCGTGCAGGACACGCGCGGTCACGCGCGGCGCCGTCACATCGAGCACGACGAGCTCGAGCAGCCCGTCGTTGATCAGAATGCGATCACCGACGTGCACATCGTGTGGAAGATTCTCGTACGTGACCGGTATCTCCCCCGCGCCCGCCGTCGACTCGGGGACGAGCACCACATCACTACCGTCGGCGAGCTCGATCGACTTGGGGAGATCGCCAATGCGAATGCGCGGCCCTTGAAGGTCGCCGAGGATGGCGATCGGCCGTCCGCACTCTTCGGCAACCTGCCGGACGAGCGCGATCGTCGCGGCGTGCTGATCGTGCGTGCTGTGAGAGAAGTTGATGCGGGCGACGTTCATTCCCGCGTCCACGAGGCTGCGAAGCGCGTCGCGAGACGCAGTCGACGGCCCGAGGGTACAAACGACCTTCGTTCGGCAGTAGCGCAAAGTGATTGTGGTGAAGTCGTTCGTCGGGTGGCGCGCCGGCTGCTAGCGCGCCACGAGCTCCTTGCCCAGCGCCTTCGTTTTTGCCTGAAGGCCGGCAATGAGCGTCTCGAACGACTTCCCGAAGCTGGCCAGTCCGTCGACGAGCAACTTGTCGGTCACCTCATGCATCGAAATGCCATTCTTCTCGAGCGCGTCGATCGTGCGCTGCGCGTCGTCCACGCCGACGTCCACCGTTCGACCAACGACGCCGTGGTCCTTGAACGCGTCGATCGTCGCCGGAGGCATCGTGTTCACGGTGTCCGGTCCGATGAGCGCCTCGACGTACATGACATCGCGGTACGACGGATTCTTCGTGCTCGTGCTGGCCCACAGCGGTCGCTGCACCGTGGCGCCCTTCGCGGCGAGCCTCTTCCATCGCTCACCGGCGATCTCTTCCTGATAGAGCTTGTACGCGAGCTTGGCGTTCGCGATCGCGGCTTTGCCTTTGAGCTCGTTGAGCTCCTTCGCTTTTTCCGGCTTGGCCTTCGCGGCGGCGTCGAGTCGTTTGTCTACCTCAGTATCGACGCGGCTCACGAAGAAACTCGCGACGGAGTGCAGCTGCGTGATGTCCTTGCCCGCGGCAAGCCGATCTTCGAGTCCGGCCATGTAGGCGTCGATCACCGACTTGTACGCCTCGAGCGAGAACAGCAGCGTGATGTTGATGTTGACGCCATTCGAGATCAGCTGGCGAACTGCCTTCGCGCCTTCCGCCGTACCAGGCACTTTGACGAAGCAGTTGGCGCGATCCACCGTCGCCCAGAGGCGCGTCGCCTCCGAGATCGTCGCAATGGCATCGTTCGCCGCGGCCGGTGACACTTCGATCGAGACGAAGCCATCCTTCCCGTCCGTTCGCTTGTGGACGCCCTGGAAAAGATCGCACGCGTCGCGCACGTCGGTCGTCGCGATGAGCTCGAATAGATCCATCGCCGTGTGCTCACCGGGGGCGCTGCGGATCTGATCGTCGTATTCGTTGCCTTCAGCGAGCGCCTTCTCGAAGATCGTCGGGTTCGACGTCATGCCCGTCAGCGCTTCGTCGCGAATGCGGCGCTGCAGGTCACCGTTTCTGAGGATCGTCCGGTCGATATAGTCGAGCCAGATGGACTGGCCGGCGGCATTCAGTCGCCACAGTGCGTTGTCGCTCATTTTTTCCTCGTCAGCTTTCTCGAATCGATCACTTGCCGGTATACACGATCTTGTAGATGCGGCCGCCGGCATCATCGGTCACATAGAGCGAGCCGTCGGGCCCTTGCGCGAGACCCGTCGGCCGATGGCCGCCAACACCCGCGCCGCGCCCATTGCCGAGATTCGGCGCGAAACCACTAGCGAAAATCTCGTACGCGCCACTCGGCTTTTCGCCGTTGAGCGGTTGGAAGACCACGTTGAACCCGGCCTGCGGCTCGCCGGTGCGATTCCACGATCCGTGGAACGCGATGAACGCGCCATTCTTGTACCGCGCCGGAAAGGCGGAGCCCGTGTAGAACATCAGTGCGTTTGGCGCCCAGTGCGCCGGGAACACCGCAACAGGTTCCTTCTTCTGCGCACACTGTTCGACTTTTTTGCCGTCGCCGCCGTACTCGGGCGCGAGCACGAGCTTGCCGGCCTCGACCGAGTAGTAGCAGTACGGCCAGCCGAAGTCGTCGCCCTGATTCACCTGGAGCAACTCTTCAGCGGGATTGTTCGAGTTGTATTTGTCGTCGAAGTTCCAATCGCCGCCCTGGCCGCCGAGCTGGTCGCGACCATGCTGCGTCGCCCACAGGCGATTGTCGAGCGGGCTGATCGTGATGCCAACGGCGTTGCGAATCCCTTTCGCGAAGTGAACGCCGGTCTGCTCGGTCTGGCCTTTCTTGCGGGCGTCGAACTTCCAGATACCCGCGCGCGTGTCGAGCTCGGGGCACGGATTCTTTCCAGGCGCCTTCGAAACGCGATCCTTCTCCTGACACGAGTTCGTTGGCGACCCGACGTTCACGTACATCGAGCCGTCGCTCGCGATCACGAAATTCCGCGTAAAATGCCCAGGCGTTCCCGGCAAACCGGAAACGATCGTATCCGGCGGACCACTCGGCGCGAGGTCGCCGGGCTTGTACGGATAGCGAACGATCGCGACCGGATGTTCGCCTTGCCCATTCGTCGGACCTTGCTCGGTGTAGAGATGGCCGTCGAATAACGCGACCTCACTCGACGTGAACCCCGATGCGTATTTCTTGATGACGTCGGCGTGGCCGCTCTTGTTGTCGTCGCGCAGCACCATGAGGCCGCCACCGCGTCCTTGCAATGACAAGATCACGTCGCCGTTCGGAGCGACGACGAGGTGGCGCGCACCACGCAGCGTGTCGGCGAAAATGCCGGCGCAGAATCCCGGCGGCAGTTTCAGTCCCGCGTTATCCGCCGCGCATCCAGCGGCTGCGCCCGCCTGGGCTCTGGAGACCGCTGGAATGGTGAGCAGCGTCAGAACCGACAGGACCGCATTGCGTCGCATGGTGTTCCGTCCGTGAAATGGTATCACACTCACTCCCGGCCCTCGCCGAAGTCTAACGTACGAGAAAAGAAAGGCAGCACACGAGTTGCGACGCGCTGGCGTACTCGGTTCACGTGGTCGCCGTCGTACGTTTCGAACGTGTGAGTGACCCCCGCGCGCGTCAGTGCGGAATCTATCGCCGCCAGTGCCGCGGTCGGCACGAGCTGGTCGCTTCGGCCAACGTCGAACATGACCCCGCGCAATCGCTCGAGCGCGGCAGCGTGCGACGGGATCATGTCGAGCGGGGCGTGCTCCACCCATTTGTCGAACGCTGATTCGTTCAGCACGAGACGTCCGTCACGCCGAACGAACGGGAGCGTGACGAAGAGCGGAGGCGCCGCCGGATCGGGGCTGAACGCTGCGCTCATCGCGAGAAAGACTTTTGGAAGAAACGGTAGCCGCGTGCCTTCGGCGACGCTTCGTACGGCAGCGACAGTATCCCAGACCGCTGAACCGCCCGTATTGCGGCTGACCTGTGTGCAGCAGGCGCTCATCGGGTAGAGAGCGCCGTAGACCTCGCCGGCGTGGCGCATTCCGACGGCGAATGTGCCGTACCCACCCATCGAATGACCACCGAGCCCACGACTCTCGGGACGCGCAAGCGTTCGATACTTGTGATCGATGTAAGCGACGAGCTCGTTCGCGATGAAGTCGTCCCAGTTCCCCGTGCTCGCTGAATTCGTATAGAAGCTTCCGCCAAACACGTTGTTGGCGTTCGGCATCACGAGAATCATCTCGTGCACCGCTCCCGCTGCCACGAGCGAATCCATCGTCGTGTTGATGTGCGCGAACGTGAGCCAGAACTCGTTGTCCGTACCGAAGCCATGAAGGAGGTACACAACCGGATATCGCTTCGCTGTCGCCGACGAATAGCTCGGCGGCAGATACACGAGCACCGGACGATTCGGCGAGTTCTTGTACAGGTTGTGCTCGAGCGCAGCGGAGTGGACGGTGTCGGACACGAGCTGGCCAGCGGCAACCTGCTGCGCCGGCGATCGCGCGCTGACGACCGTGGCGGCGAAGGTCGCAACCGTTATACGTCTTGCGACACTTCGCCACCGAATCATCGCGCAATCATCTGATCGAGGTCCGCGATGATGTACGCCATCACTGCCATGGTCGCCACGCATTTGGCGAGATCCTCGCGGCCGATCACCGTCATCATGTCTGCCGCCGTGTGGTGATACCAGAAGTACTTCGTGTCGTCGACGTCGAGCGCGAGCCCCGGAACGCCACGCTGCAAGATCGGGCCGACGTCGGCCTCGCCTTCTCCCTTCTCCACCCGCGACGCACCGATTCGTTGGAGCAGCGCTCCAATCTTCGCGACCTGCGCAAGACCGGCATCAGATCCTTGGAAGCGGACGCCATTCGGACGAAACACACCGTTGTCGCATTCCATCGCAACGCTGTGCTTCGTGAGCTCGGCGTCGTGCGCGTCGCGATAGGCGCGTCCGCCGCGACCTCCGTTCTCCTCGTTCGTCCACAGCACCACGCGAATCGTGCGTTTCGGGCGCAGGCCGAGCTGCTTCATGAGTCGTACCGCTTCCCACGCGGCGACGCTGCATCCGCCGTCATCCATCGCGCCCTGCCCAACGTCCCACGAGTCGATGTGGCCGCCCAACACGACCACTTCGTCAGGCTTCTCCGATCCGCGGAGCTCAGCGACGACATTTCGCGACGGCGCATCCGGAAGCTGCCGCGCCGACATCTTGAGCGTCACCATGACCTTCTCACCGCGACTCTGCATGCGATGCAGCATCTCGGCGTCCTCGACGCTGAGCGCGGCGGCAGGAATCTTTGCGACCGTGCTGTCGTATCGCGTCGATCCAGTGTGAGGGTTCTGCATCGACAGCGGCGTGACCGAACGAATCAGCGCAGCCACCGCGCCGACCTTTGCAGCAGCAGATGGTGCGCCGCCGCGATACGCCACCGCGTCTCGATAGCCGGCCATTGGTGCGACGTTGGTCGGAAACGGATAGTCGAACAAAACGATTTTGCCCTTCGCGTCAGCGGCGTGCCGCTGCAGATCGTCGAAGGTGTTGACGACGAGAACAGGCGCCGTGATCCCACCCGGCGGCGTCCCGACGCTCATCCCTAACCCAAGCATGTGCAGCGGAGTCGCTCGCGGTGTCACGAGCGCTGCCGACTCTTCGCCACGAACCCAGTGCGGAACCATCGCCGGCTCGCCGCGCACGTTGGCGAAGCCGTCGGCCTTCATCTGGTCGAGGATCCAGCTGATCGCGTCTTCGAGCGCTCTCGAGCCGCTGATCCGGTTGCCGAACCGGTCCGTCAGATCCGCGAGACGGCTATACGCGGTGGAATCGCGGAGCGCGGCGTCGATGAGACGATTGGCGTCCGCTCGTTGACGATCGGAAATCTGTGACTTGGCGACGCTAGGCAACGCGGCACTGGCGGCCGCCAAAGCCGCTGAGACAACCAGGAATCTTCGTAGCATGAACGCTTGATTGGGGGTCGGTCCGCGGCATCAATATACCGGACCCAGCCCGATCCAAACCAATCCGCGCCATCCGCTGTCATATTCGCAGTCCTGAACCCCACGCCCCACCAGGAGTCACAATGAGCCGGGCCACCCTCGCCTCGATTCTCGTCGTCTCGGCCTTCGCAACCGCCGCCGCGCAGACCGATCGCGCAGCGCGCTTTATGGACAACTGCAACCGCAATCGCAACGACAACGCACAGTTCTGCGAGACGCGCGACTTCACAGTTCCCGCATCGCGCGCATTGGCTGTCGATGGACGCGAGAACGGCGGTGTCACCGTCCATGGTTGGAACCGGAGCGACATTCGCGTCCTTGCCATGGTGCAGACCCAGGCGGAAACGGACGCCGAGGCCAGCGCGATCGCGAAGAACATCGCGATCTCCACCAACGCCGGCTCGATCGGCGCCACGGGTCCGCAGCGCAACAATCGCCATGAGTCGTGGTCCGTGAGCTACGAGATCTGGGCGCCCAACCGCACCGATCTCACGCTCACCGCCATGAACGGCGGCATCTCCGTCGACAACATTGTCTCACAGATGGATCTCGAGACGATGAACGGCGGCCTCAATCTCGTCGATGTCGACGGCAACGTCCGCGGAACGACGACGAACGGTGGAGTGACGGTGTCGCTCTCCGGTGATGGATGGCACGGCACGGGTCTCGACCTCAAGACGACGAACGGTGGCGTTCATCTCACGCTTCCGCCGAACTATTCCGCGATGCTCGAGACCGGCACCGTCAACGGCGGTCTCGACCTCGGCTTCCCGATCACCGTCCAGGGCACACTTGGCCGCCGCCTCACGACGCAGCTCGGCGCCGGCGGGGCAACGATCCGCGCGACCACGACGAACGGCGGTGTTTCCGTGCGCCGTCGGTAAGTCTGTCGTAGCGGTTTGGGGGAAGCGGGCGCGGCGAAAGCCGCGCCCGTTTCTTGTTCGTCATCCCGAGCGCGTATGTCATCCCGAGCGAAGCGAGGGATCTGCACGTTCACGCAGTTCCGCCTGTCATCCCGAGCCCTTCGTTGCTTCCGCTCCTCGAGGGCAGGCTTCGCGAGGGATCTGCACGTCCCGTAGTGCACCTCCGTGGTTCCCTACACATTGGATACAAACAAGATGTCAGCCGTGGTTAATCTTTTACGACTCGACGCGCACCACCGCGGCTGTTATGGTTTGGCACTCCCACCGCAGACCCACGCATGTCAGCCGCCGTGCCCCTGAGTTTTCCGTCGGATGACGGAAGCGAACGTGCACGCGAGTCGTCCGACGCGAAGAACGCTGCGCGGTCGCCGCTCACGATCGTCATTCCGACGCTGAACGAAAGTGCGCAGATCTCTCAAGCGATCGCTGACGTCGCGTGGGCCGACGAAGTCATCGTCGTGGACGGCGGTTCCACCGACGACACTGTCGCGCTCGCGGAGCGCGGGGGTGCTCGCGTGCTCACGGTGTGTGGAAGCACCATCGCCGGTCAGCGCAACGCCGGCATCGAAGCGGCGCGCAATCAATGGATCCTCGCGCTCGATGCCGACGAACGCGTGAGCTTGCAGCTTCGCACCGAGCTGGGACAGATCGTTTCGGGCCGAAGCCCGACGCACGCCGCGTATCGAATGAAATTCCGCAATCACTATCTCGGCCGCGAGCTTCGCCACGGCCCATGGGGACGTGATTGGCACGTTCGCCTATTCACGCGCGACCGTCGCTACGTCTGCGATCGCGTGCACGAGCATCTCGAGGCGATCGCCGACGTCGGCACACTCACTGGGCCGATCATCCATCACCCGTATCGCGACGTCGCGCACCACGTCGCGAAAATCGTGAAGTACGCACGCTGGGGCGCCGACGATCTCCACGCGCGCGGGCGCACTGCCGGTCTGTGGGAAATGGCCGCTCGTCCAACGTGGCGCTTCCTCAGAGACTACTTCGTCTACTCCGGCTGGCGCGACGGCGTCGTCGGTTTCGTCGCGTCCGCGTTGAGCGCGTTCGCGTCCTTCCTCAAGTACGCGTTTTTGTTCGCGAGGTCGCAATCGGTTAGCGAATGAGGCTCACGATCCTGATGTATCACAAGATCGATGAGCTTCCCGAAGGCGTGAGGAATCCCGGCAACTTCGTCAGTCCTCCGCGCTTCGAGGAGCAGATGGACGCCGTGCGTGCGTGGGGATATCGCACGATCACGTTCGAGCAATGGCTCGACTACCGAAACGGCATGGCGGTCACGATGCCGCAGCGTCCTCTCATTCTCACCTTCGACGACGGATACACGTGCTTCGACGAGCACGCGTGGCCAGTGCTTCGCGCCCGCGGAATGAGCGCCACCGTTTTCCTCGTCGCGAGCCAGATCGGCGGCGCGAACGTCTGGGACGAAGGCGAAGTGCGTTTCCCGCTGCTCGGCGCCGAGCGTATTCGCGCCCTCCAGACGGAAGGCGTGCACTTCGGATCGCATAGCGTCTCGCATCGGCCGCTGGCGCGAATCTCTTCGGACGACGCGTTTCGCGAGCTGTCGGAGTCGCGGTGGTCATTGAGCGCGCTGCTCGGCCGCGACGTCGACGTTTTCGCATACCCGTTCAGCAATCAAAGCGACACGGTGCGCGCACTCGCGCGACAAGCCGGCTACCGATGCGCCGTCCGCGGTTCAGGCCGAATGAACTCGCGGCTGAGCGACGCCTACGGATTGCGTCGAATCAAGGTCGAGCCCGACACGACCGTCAGCGGACTCCGCTGGACGTTGACTCGCGAACGGTACCTTCGGCCACTGTGAAGCTCGACGAGGTCGCCAACCGACGCGTGTTGTAAGAGGCGACGGCGCGAATCTGGCCTGTTGCATCCGCCGAAGAATCGAATTTGGAGGCGAGCAACATGTTCAGCAGGCGAGCACATCAAAGAATCCTCACAACGATCATCGGCGGTGGTGCGCTGTCGCTCGGCGCGCTCGCGTCGGCCGGCGCGCAGCAGCGCCAGGTCTTTCAGTGGGCGGGTCGCGTCGATCAGGAAATCCGACTGACCATCAGCGGACGCAACTTGACGTCGACCAACATCGGCCCGCGTGAACCCGGTGCGCGGCTCGCGAATGTCGTGAGCCCGATTCCTCGCACCGACGGCGAGATCACGCTCGGCGTCGTTGAAGGACGCGGTGAAGTCGACGTGCTGCAACAGCCGACGGCGCGAAATGGTTTCACGACCGTCATTCGCATCCGAGATCCGCAAGGCGGCGCGGGCGCGTATCGCATCAACGGGTTCTGGCAGGCGTCTGCCGGCGGTGAAGTCGCGCGTCCGTACGGTCCGCCCTACGGACGCGGCCGTGGATTGGGTCGCGACCTCGGCAATCGCGTCGCGCTGATGTGGAGTGGCGACGTCGACGACAATCTCGAGATTCTCCTGCAGCCGAGCGGGATCAGCTACCGAACCCTGCGCGGTGCGCAGCCGCGTGGTGTGCAGTCGGCGATCAATCGAATGCCGAGGTCCGACGCCGAGTTGGAAATCAACCAAACTGAAGGGCGCGGACAGGTCGTTGTGACGCAGCAACCGACGGCCGAGAACGGCTATACGGCGCGCATTCGCGTCCGCGATCCGCAGCCTGGCTACGGCCATTACGCGTTCAACGTATCCTGGCGGTAACCATAGGCGTGCTGCCGTCTTGGGCCTGAATCTGGCCTTCGCATCCCCTCAGGGTAGTAACAGAGGGGATGCGATGTTCGGCAGTAAATCACGGCGGAAAAGCGTTTCAGCGGTCGTCACCGGAGCGGCGCTCGTGCTCGTCTCCGCAGGGACCGCACAGGCACAGCGCCACGTCTTCGAGTGGAGCGGGCCGGTTGCGCATGACGCCGATATCATCATCTCGGGCGGCTCGTATCTAGTGACGCGCGCCGACTCGAATGCTCGAGCCCCGCGCGGCAAGAGCAATCTCACAGCGATGCCAAGCCGCGACGGCCTGGTCTCCGTATCGGTGCAGGCAGGTCGGGGTCTCGTCGAGGTCGTTCAACAGCCTCAGCGAGAGAATGCCTTCACGACGGTCATCCGCATTCTCGATACGTTGAGCGGCACCGGCGTGTACCATATCAACGCGAACTGGCAAGCGGTCGCGGCCGGTGAAGTTTCACCGTTCGAGAAAGAGTCGCTTCGACAAGCGGCCGGTATGGTGCGCTTTGAGCGAGAGCGGTTTGGCGAAGCGGGCGGTGAGGTAGCACGCTTTGAGAACGAGTCGTTTCGCGAGCGCGCGCTTGCGCGTCGCGTCGCGCTCATGTGGAGCGGCGACGTCGACAGCGAGCTCTTGATCGTGATTCGCCCTGAGGGCGTCACGTATGAAACAGTCCGCGGCGAAGCGCCCCGCGCGATTCAGTCGGCGATCAGCCGTATGCCCACGCCCACCTCGATGCTCGAGATCAATCAGATCGTGGGTCGCGGCGAAGCGTCAGTGAAGCAGCAACCGACGCCGGAGAACGGATACACGGCGATCATTCGCGTGCGCGATCCGCAACCGGGCTTCGGTCATTACAATTTCATGGCGATGTGGAGATAGAACTACCGGCGGCGGGCGACCGGCGACGGGGGACGGACGAACAACGAACGGCGCGCGATGCGGCGCTGTTTGTTGTTCGTCCGTCGCCCATCGTCCGTCGCCCGTCCCCGGTAGTTAGTCGCCCGTCGCCGGCTGTTCAAGGCACTATTCTCGTCGGCTTCTCCGGCCCCAGCACCGCCGTCACACGACCTTCCAACGCGGTGAGATCCTTTCGAAGTACCTGATAACGGTCCACAGCATCTCGCCCGATGCGCTGGTCGACGCGCGTCGTCATGCCCGCGAGATACGTGATCTGTGTCTGCAGTCCTGGACGTCCATAGCGGACACCTTCATCAGGGCCGAACAACGTCACCGCGAGCGCTTCGACCTTCGCGAGTGAGTCCGCGGAGTTCGCCGACCGCAAACGTGTTCGCGCTTGCCGCACCCGATTCGCCACACGGCCAACTTCGGTCACCATGTCGCGCATCACGACATTGTGATCGTACTGCTCCTTCAGATCAGCGGCCGTGACGTGATCCGCCGTCAGTCGCGGATCCATCGTGAGCGTGAACTGCTGCGACGTCGCCTGACCAGCGAGCGTGAGTCTCACTGTGTACGCGCCCGGCGGCACCATGAAACCCGCCGAGTTGTTGAAGTCCCACGTCAGACGGTTCATGCCCGTGTTCATGGTGAGACGCACGGGCGGCGCCGCGCGGCGGAACGCAGGCGTCTCATCATCCGACGTCGCCTCGGCCCTCGGCGACTCGCCGGCCGCCGCAACGGGCGCCTCGCTCGAGTAGCTACGCACGACCTTTCCGGCCGCGTCGCGAATCTCGATCGTCAACGTCCCGCTGGCCTGGTGGCCCAGGTAGTAGTTGATCGGCGCTCCGCTGGGCGGGAACTGCGCTTGTCCCGACGTCTGAGCGGCGCCGCCACCGCCGCCGCCGAATCCACCTCGACCTCCACCAAGGCGCGCGCGAACGGCATCGCGCGGCTTGAAAAGCGCGACCGCTGACGCAGCCGTCGGATTTCCGATCTGATGCAGCGGCGTGATGTCGTCGAGAATCCAGATCGACCGGCCCTGCGTCGAGACGATGAGATCCTTGTGATAGACCTTGATGTCCGTGATCGGCACCGCCGGCATGTTCAGATCGAACGGCTGCCACTGCGCGCCGTTGTCGAACGAGATGAACATTCCGAATTCAGTGCCCGCGTAAAGCAGACCTGAACGATCCGGATCCTCGCGCACGACACGCGTCGGCCAGTCCTTCGGAATGCCGTTCGTTCCGTCGGTCAATCGCTTCCACGTCGCGCCGTAGTCTTCCGTCGCGTAGATGTACGGCTCGAAGTCGCCGAGCAAATAACGATAGACCGCGTAGTAGGCCGCGCCCTTTCGGCGCGGCGACGTCTCGATGTACTGCACGCGACCGCCGCCCGGCAGACCCTTTGGCGTGATGTTCTTCCAGGTCTTTCCGTTGTCGCGCGAGATGTAGAATGGACCGTCGTTCGAGCCCGTCCAAATCACGCCCGGCTCAGTCTTCGACTCGCTGATCGCGTACAGCGTGCTGTAGAACTCTTCGCCAGTGACATCGCGCGTGATCGGCTCACCGCTGCCACCCTGCGAGGGACCGGGTGGGTTTGCCGTCAGATCAGGCGAGATCTTCTCCCAGTGTACGCCGCCGTCCTTCGATCGGTGCACGTACTGCGAGCCGTAGTACACGACGCTCGAATCGAACAGCGACACTTCCATCGGCGACACGCGCTGGAAGCGAAGAATCAGATCCTTCGCATCGTTGCCATACAGTGACTGACCACCCACCCAGTAATTCTGCTCTTGCCGCGTGTTCATGAACATACGGCTGAACTGACCTTTGCAAGCACCGTAGACGATCTGCGGATTCTTCGGGTGTGGAATGATCGGGCCCGTCTCGCAGCCTGGTCCGGTCTCGAACGGTTCCGTGACGCCCGGGAAGGGTTGGCTCGGCACGATCACGGTGTTCGCGTCCTGCTGCGCGCCGTAGATCTTGTACGGGAACTGCTCATCCATCCACACACCATAGATCTCGGCGGTGGGCTGATTCATCTGCGTCGACCACGTGCGACCACCATCGTTCGAGATGTTCGCACCGCCGTCGTTCGACTGAATCATGATCTTCCCGTCATGCGGGTTGATCCACATGTCGTGATTGTCGCCGTGCGGCGTGCGCAGCGTCGTGAAGTTCACGCCGCCATCCGTCGACTTATAGAAGTTCTCGGCGCCGCCGTAGACGACGTCCGCATTCGTAGGATCCGCTTCGAGCGCGACGTAGTAGAATGGTCGCGTGATGAGCTGACCGAAGCTGCTCGTCAGCTTCCACGATTCGCCCGCATCATCCGATCGATAGAGACCGCCGCCTGGCTTCGCTTCCACGAGCGCGTAAATGCGATTTGGATTCGCGGCGGTGACGGCAAGATTCGCCTTTCCGAGCAGTTGCGTCGGCAAGCCGTTGCCCATTCTCGTAAAGTGCTCGCCGCCGTCGGTGCTCTTATAGAAGCCAACGCCCGACGAAGCGTTCGTGCCGCTGATGATCGTCCACGGCTTTCGCTCACCGTGCCACATCCACGCGTACACGATGTCGGGATTCGCGGGATTGAGCTCGATGTCCGCCGCGCCGATGCTGTCAGCAAGGAACAGCACCTTCTTCCACGTCTTTCCACCGTCGCTCGTCTTGAAGACGCCGCGCTCGGCGTTTGGCTTGAATGCATTTCCAATCGCAGCCACCCAGGCCACGTTCGGATTCGTCGGATGGATGCGGACGGCGCCGATCTGCCCAGCATCGTACAGACCGACGAAATTCCAGGTCTGCCCACCGTCGGTCGTCTTGTACACGCCGCGTCCCGTCGAGACGTTGCTGCGGATGTCGTCCGAACCGGTTCCGAGATAAATCGTTTTCGGATCCGACTCCGACACGGCGACGGAGCCCATCGACGCCACGGGGACTTTGCCGTCGGTGATCGGCACCCAGGAGGCGCCGGCGTCCGTCGTTCGGAACAAGCCGCCGCTCGCAACCCCCATATAGAACGTGCGTGGCTCCGAGGGAACTCCCGTCACCGTGGTGACGCGTCCACCTCGCGGCGGGCCGACCATGCGGAAGTGCAAGCCGTGGAAGAGAAGCGTGTCCACCGGCGCCGAGCGCGCCACGGCGAACGAGGGCCGCGATTGAGACTGAGCGGTCGCGAACGCGGCGATCAGCAGCGACGCGGCAGTACGAACACGCATGATCCGACCTCGAGAGCGTGGGGAGATTCGCATGGACTAAAGGTGCAGAGCACTTCGTTGACCCGGCCAGCCAGCGGGGCATGCGCCGTGCGCTTCATGCCACATGGGTGGGGTCGGGTCCGGTGTGATGACTATCAAGATTACTCTCCGACGGCGCTCCGCGCTGGCGTTGATCGGATTGGCGGGGCTTCAGGCCGCGTGCTCCGGAAAGGATTCGCGAGCACAAGCGGAGGGCGGGTCCCTGGACCCCGGCGCGATGCGGCACACCGCCTCCCCCGGATCGCCAGGCGTCCGCGTGACGCGAACTGACGGCGCGAGCGTCACGGAGGCAGCCATCTTCCGCTTGACGGAAAAGAACTTCGGCGCCTTCATGGCGGCGGCCGAAAGTCTGGTCGCGCTCGAGCGACGCGATCCGGCAGTGCGCGCCTACCTGGCCGTCAACATCAGCGACGCAGGCACACCAGACGCCGAAGCGGGCCGGAATTGGCTGATCGCGAACGCCAAAGCGCGCCACGCCATCGAATCGTCGGGGATGTCGGTCACCGACTACTACATCGCATCGATTTCTGTCTCGGAAGCCGAGCGCTTCCTCAATCACCCGAAATCTGTTCCGGTGACGCCGGCGCTGGCGCGCAATGCGAAGCTCCTGCAGTCACACGGCCAGGACCTCGCGCATTTGCGCTCGCTGCGCGACCCCTGATTCGTGCGGCGACGCTAGCCGCCCTCAGCGAAGAGGAGTAACGTCTCTGCGCTCGCACTTTCCGCAGAGACCCAGGACTCCTCTCATGGCCGCTCATCGCAGGTCCGCGCTGTTGGTTGGCTCCCTCGCCGCGCTTTCGGTCGCGCCGGCGGCGTCGTTCGCCCAGCGCGGCATTCCGTCTCCCGCATCCATTCTCGGCTTCGACCCGGGCGCCGATCGCCATCTGCCGAGCTGGAAGCAGATCACCGACTATTTCACCGCGCTCGACAAAGCGAGCCCTCGCGTCACCACACGCGTACTCGGCAAAACGACGCTTGGCCGACCGTTCCTGGCCGTCTTCATCTCCGACTCGAGCACGCTCGCGAATCTGGAGCACTATCGTCAGGTCCAACGCAAGCTGATGGATCCGCGGCTCCAGGCGCCGAACGAGCGCGCCAAGCTGCTGGACGAGGCGAAGAACGTCATTCTCGTGACGTCGGCGATTCACTCGAGCGAGTGCGGCGGCTTCACCACGCCACTCGTGCTCGCGGATCGCCTCGCGCGCGCGGCCGATCCGGAAGCGAAAGCGATTCTCGCGAACACGATCATCATTCTCGTGCCGTCGCAGAATCCCGACGGGGTCGACATCGTCGGCGACTACTATCGTGCGACGTTGGGCACGCCACAGGAAGGACGCGATCCGCCGGATCTCTACCACAAGTACGTCGGCCACGACGACAATCGCGATTGGTACTCGTTCACACAGGTCGAGACGCGTTACACGGTGGATTCGCTCTACACGCCGTGGGATCCGGAGATCGTGAACGACATCCACCAACAGGGCGGCAACGCGGGACGCATCTTCATTCCGCCGTACATGGATCCGGTCGAGCCGAACATCGATCCGATTCTCACCGCCGCCACGAACGGGCTCGGCATGTCGATCGTGTGGCGGATGACGAACCAGGGCTTCACCGGCATCGCGAGCAATGCGTCGTACGATCAGTGGTCTCCTGCGCGGCAGTACTCGCTCTATCATCGCGGCGCGCGTCTCTTGACGGAGACGGCGAGCGCTCGGCTCGCGACCGCAGTGGATGTTTCATTCGACCAGTTGGGAACAGGACGCGGCTACGACGCGCGCATGGTGTCGTGGAACTATCCGTCGCTCTGGACCGGCGGACACTGGACGTACGGCGACATCGTTCGCTATCAGACCGCCGCGAGCTGGGCGCTTTTCCTCGATGCGGCGCAGAATCGTCGCGGATGGGTGGAGGGTTACGCCGCGCAGGCCGATCGCGCGCTTGCTCCGCTGCCCGCGTGGGGCAACGACAAGTGGCCGTCGGCGATCGTGATTCCGAAGACGCAACCCGACACGCAAGCGCTCAAGCGAATGATCTGGACGCTGCAGCACGGGCAGGTGGAGATCCGTGAGGCGACTGCGCCAGTTTCGGCGGAAGGCAAAACGTATCCGGCCGGCAGCTACGTGATTCTCACGCGACAGCCCTTCGGCGCGTACGCCAAAGCGCTCACCGAGCGACAGAAGTATCCTGATCTCTTCGATTATCCCGGCGGTCCCCCGAAGCGCCCATACGACGTAACGGCGCACACAATTCCGCTCCTCTTCGGAGTGGACGTCGCGCATGTGACCGGCGACGCGCCGGCTGCCGGCCCTGTGATCAAGGAGATTCCGGAACCGACGTACACCTCGGCGCTGACGGGCAAGTCCACGAAGCGCATCGCGCTCTTCCGCCAGAGCTCCAACGAGTCGATGGACCACGGTTGGACGCACTGGATCTTCGACGAATACAAGATTCCGTACACGATCATCACCGAGAAAGATCTCGCAGCCGGCCCGCTCAATGATCGGTTCGACGCAATCATCTTCTCTGAAGGTACTGTCGGTGGCCGAGGAGGTGGCGGAGGAGGTGGTGGTGCTGGACGCGGCGGTCGCGGTGGCGGTGCAGGTGCCGCGGGCGGCGGCGGTACGTCTGAAGTGTTCACCGCGCTCGATGCGTTCGTGAACAATGGCGGTGCAGTGCTCGCGTTCAACACGGCGTCGACGGCGATGATCGAAGGCCTCAAGCTTCCAGTGACGAACGTGCTGGCCGGCGTTCGCAACACCGATTTCTACGCGCCAGGCTCCATCCTGGGCGTCGACATCAAACGTGACCATCCGATTGCCCGCGGTTTCACCGCGACTGTTCCGGCGGTCTGGTTCGAGAACGGACCGGCTTTCCAGATCTCTGATGCGTCTGTGGCAACGGCTGTCGCGACGTATCCCGAGAGCGGCAACCCGCTGTTGTCCGGCTGGCTGCTCGGCGGCGCGAAGCTCAATGGCAAGGCCGCGCTCGTCGATGTGAAGCGCGGCAAAGGCCACGTGGTGCTCTATGGCTTCCGTCCGCAGTATCGCGGTCAAGCGGTATCGACGTATCCGCTGATCTGGGGAGCGATCGCGGAATAGAGCAGATCGGGAAATCGAAAGGGGAGGAGGCATTGACGTGCCTCTTCCCTTTTTCGCGCGTACTCAGGCGCAGGATCGACGCGACGATGCTGAACGTCGCCGTCAATGATCTACTTCGTCGTGAGCAGCGCCTTTCCCGACACGAGAGATCCGTCGCTCGCCTTCGTTGCTACCACGACGACTTCGTCGCCTGCGCGAGATCGCCCGGCTCGCGGGAGAACACGAGCAGCGGCGGCTCCACCTTTACTGCAACGCTGCCGGTGTCGGTCTTCACGACGACAACTTTTTTCCGGCCACGTCCCAGGCCGGGAATTCTCGAACGTTGACCTGCCGAGCTCGCCTCCGGTCGCCATTGTCGACGAGATTCTCGCGCGACGTCTAGACCGAAAAAGACTCTCGCGCACTCCATGCACCGGGAACATATTGGGGGTGACGGGTAAGACTCGTCTGGTGGCGTGGTACGGCCGCGCGTCGCCAAATTAGAACGACCGCCCACCGTTCTTCTCCCCGCACGTCCCCCTCCCCCTCGCAGTTCCAAAAAATGTCGCATCGCCAGTCACTGCCCATGATCGGGCGGCTTTGCACCGTGGTGGCAGCCATGGTTATCGCCGCCGGCATCACTGACTGTGCACGATTCGGGTCGGCCACACGCGATGGCTCGCTCGACGCAAGCCTGATCCCGACTCTGTTCCCGGCTTCGCGCCCGCCCGCGACACTGGGTCAGGTCATGTCCGAGGGCGTTGGGACGTACATCGACCAGCTCCTCGCCGACCGCGACTCCACGATTGAACGTTGGCCAGACCATGTCGTTCGGCCGCTGCTCGTGTGGATCGATACCTCGGCGGACCTGGGCGGCGTGCTGACGCAGTATCCCGAAACCGTGCGACGGGCATTCGGGACGTGGGAAGCAACGGGCATCCCTCTGCGGTTCGGCTTCGTCACCAATCCGCGACTGGCCGACATTCGGGTGAAGTGGACGGACCGGCTGCCGCACAAGACCGGGTCCACAACCTGGCGGACGAATCATTCAGGAGTGCTGACCTCGGGCGACATCACGCTCGCGACCCACATCAGCGACGGCTATCCGCTGGACTCGCGAGGCATGCGCGCCATCGCGCTCCACGAAATCGGGCACGCCCTCGGCCTCAGCCACAGCAGCGACACGCAGGACATCATGGCGCCGCTCGTGCGCGTCGACCAGTTGAGCGCAGCCGATCGCGGGACTATAAAGCTGCTGTACTCGTATCCCGCGGGTCACCTGCCCAACTAAGTCGGTCCTCCCGAGCGCAGCGGATCTGCACCTTACGTCTCCGCCCCTCCCAATAGAGCCGCTTCTCCCCAGCATTCGCGGCTCGCTCGAGACCCATTCTTCTGTCGTCTTGCAGGCGCCACCTGGCGCAGGCAAGACGACTCTCGTTCCACCCGCGCTCGAATGGTCGGCATGGCTCGGCGGGCAGACGATCGTCATGCTCGAACCGCGCCGGCTCGCCGCTCGCGCCGCGGCGTACCGCATCGCCGAGCTGCGCGGCGAAACAGCCGGCGAGTCAGTCGGTTATCGGATGCGTGGCGACACTCGCGTCGGCCCTCGCACGCGCATCGAGGTCGTCACCGAGGGCGTGCTCACTCGGCGTCTGCAACGCGATCCGACACTCGAGGGCGTGGGGCTCGTGATCTTCGACGAGTTTCACGAGCGCAGTCTCGATGCGGATCTGGGCCTCGCGCTCACGCTGCGCACGCAGTCGCTCGTGCGGTCCGACCTGCGCATTCTCGTGATGTCGGCGACACTCGACGGCGAGTCCGTCGCCGCGCTGCTCGGCGGCGCGCCGATTCTGTCGAGCGAAGGACGCACATTTCCCGTCGAGACCCGATACGTGCCGCCTCGTACAGGGGCGCGGATGGAAGCGGCGGTCGTGTCGACGATTCGATCTGCGATCCGCGACGACACCGGCGACGTTCTGGTCTTTCTGCCCGGCGCCGGAGAGATTCGCCGAATCGAAGCGTCGTTGGCTGAAGCGGAGCTGGGCTCAGGCGTCGTCACGGTGCCGTTGTATGGCGCGCTCACGCACGAAGCACAGGATCGTGCCATTCGACCCGATTCGGAGGGTCGTCGCAAAGTCGTTCTCTCGACGTCCATCGCCGAGACGAGCCTGACGATCGAGGGAGTGCGCGTCGTCGTCGACGCGGGATTCGCGCGTGTGCCGCGCTTTTCGCCCAGCACCGGGATGACACGTCTCGAAACGGTGCGCGTTTCGCGAGCGTCCGCCGATCAACGTCGCGGTCGCGCCGGACGACTCGCTCCCGGCGTGTGCTATCGCCTGTGGCCGCAGCACGAAGACCTGCACCTGCTCGCCAACGCGCCGCCGGAAATCTCGAATGCGGACCTCGCTCCGCTTGCGCTCGACCTCGCGGCTGCGGGTGTCTTGGATCCCGCCGAGCTCCCGTGGCTCGACGTGCCGCCGCCGGCCGCATTCGCCCAGGCCTCCGAGCTGCTCCGCGAGCTGACGGCCATCGACGACGACGGCATCACGACGCACGGGCGAGAGATGGCTGCGCTGCCGGTGCATCCCCGTCTTGCGCACATGCTCATCTCCGCGCGCGCGATTGGAAGTGAGTCGCTCGCGTGCGACATCGCGGCCTTGCTCTCGGAGCGCGATGTCTTTCGATCGATCGCCGGACCGGTCGAGGCGGACATTGCTTTGCGTATCGCGTGTCTACGCGGAGAGCGCGATGCGGCGCCGCAGGGGGCCGACATCGATCGCGATGCCCTTCGCCGCGTGCGTGCCGAGTCCGAACGCCTGGCCCGGCAGCTTCGCGTGAACGTGCGCACCGCAAACTCCACGGATGTCGTTGGGAAACTGCTCGCGTTCGCGTATCCCGATCGCGTCGCGCAGCGGCGCACTGGTGCGCGCGCGCGCTTCGTGCTTCGGAATGGTCGGGGCGCGGAGCTCACAGGAGCCCAGTCGCTGTCGGAATCGCCGTACCTCGTGGCTGCCGAGTTGGACGATCAGCGGCCGGAGAGTCGCATCTTTCTCGCTGCACCGATCGCGATCGATGAAGTTCGCGATGCATTCGGCGACCAGATCGTCACCGAAAACGAAGTCGCGTTCGACGATGCTACGTCGAGCGTCGCCGCGCGTCGCCGCGAACGACTCGGCGCGATCGTCCTGCGAGAAGTCACTCTTGGCCGGCCAGATCCTGATCGTGTTCGCGACGCATTGCTGGACGCCGTACAGCGGCGTGGCGTTGCGTCGCTCCCGTGGCCCGACGCGGCACTTCGCCTTCGCGCGCGCATCGCGTTCGCGCACAGCGTGTCGAATGAGTGGCCGGACGTCTCTGACGACGCCCTCGTCTCGCGGATCGATGAATGGTTGAAACCCTCGATGGCTTCGTCGCGGTCGTGGACCGATCTCGAGCGCGTCGACCTCACGAGTGCGCTGGCTTCATTGCTCGACTGGAAGCAGCGCCGCGAGCTCGACGAGTTCGCGCCGACGCATGTCGAAGTACCGAGTGGCTCGCGCATTCCGATCGACTACACGGACCCGAGCGCGCCCGTGCTTGCGGTGCGTCTTCAGGAAGTGTTCGGCCTTACCGAATCGCCGCGCGTCGGGCGCGGTCGCGTTCCCGTCACGATGCATTTGCTCTCGCCGGCCGGTCGGCCTGTGCAAGTCACCCGCGATCTCGCCGGCTTTTGGCGAACGAGCTACTTCGATGTGCGGAAGGACATGCGTGGCCGCTACCCAAAGCACGATTGGCCCGAGGACCCGCTTTCCGCGACTCCGACTGCGCGTGCTAAACGTCGAAAGGATTGACGTCATCCCGAGCGCAGCGAGGGATCTGCACGTACGACGGAGGTGCAGATCCCTCGCTGCGCTCGGGATGATGACTAGTGCTTTTCCGTCTTCGCGAATTCGAGATCGCGCACGCGATTCACCGTCAACGTGAATCCCGTCACGTCCCCCGACGCGTCCCGCACAACACGCAGCAGCATCTTGTCACTATTCGTGAACAGATCCTCGGCGAACGGTACGAACCTCAGCTCGTCGCCTCGCGGACGAGTGACCACGAGCACGCCTTCGCGCGGCGACACCGTCACCGGCAGATCCAGCTCGTCGCTGTAGTAGTGTCCCGCGAGCAGCCCGAGTCGGTCGTTCCGCTGGCGTGCGCCCGTCGTGTCACTCGGCTGTCCGCCGAATGACATCAGATTCGAAAGCTGGAAATCGCCGACCGCGACCGAGGCTTTTTCCGCCGCGACGCCGAGGAAGATTCGGCTCACCTGCTCCGCGAGCGTCGACGACGCGTTGGCGGTATTGCAGAGCGTGATCACGGAGAGGTGCTTTTCCGGAATCCGCAGCACCTCGTTGCGATAGCCGCCGTAGGACCCGCTGTGCGAGTACGTCTTCAGTCCGTGGAAATCGCCGATCGACAGACCGAGCGCGTACGCGATCGGCTGACCGTCGTTGAGCTGTCCAACGCGTTCCATCTCCGCGATGCCGGCGGAGCCCCCGACGCGGCCCGTCGTGAAGTTCGCGTCCCACTTCGCGAGATCCTCCACCGTCGAGTACGCGCCGCCATCGCCGACCACGTCGAACTCAGGCTGGCTGAGGTGATACCCACTTTCAGACGGTTGATAGCCGAGGGCGCGGTCCGGGATGAGCATCGTGTGATCGTCCCGGAAAAGCGTGTGCGTCATGCCGAGCGGCTTGAAGATGCGCGCGTCGGCGAACTCCCGCAGCGACTGCCCCGAAACGCGTTTCACCACGATCGCGAGGAGGGCGTATCCCGTGTTGCTGTACAGGTACTCGTCGCCCGGCTGAAAATTTAGACTTTTCTGACGTGCCACCAGCGACAACAGTTGCTGCTGCGTGAGTTGGCCGTCGCTCGGCCAGCCCGTAACGGCCAGCAGCGTGAAATAGTCGCGGAGGCCGCTCGTGTGGTGCAGCAGTTGTCGCAGCGTGATCCCCGCGGCGAAGCTCGGCACTTCCGGCACCCACTTGCGCACCGAATCGTCGAACGACAGCCGATGATCCTGCGCCAGCAGCACGATCGCCATCGCCGTGAACTGCTTGGACACGGACGCGAGATAGAAGCGTGTGTCGGGCGTGATCGGCGCGTCGTGCTCCAGATCCGCCATGCCGTACCCCTTGGCGAGTGTGAGCACACCGTTGTGCGTCACACCGACCGCGCACCCGGGCCCCTGTTTCGACGACAGCGGCGCGAAGACGGAATCCACCCATCTCGCGGCCGAGTCCCCGGGCGCGGACTGCGCGCTTCCGGTGACCGTCGTCAAGCTGAGGACGAGCAGAGCGCGTCGGATCATGTGGATCTCCTCGACAAACCTTCCATCAACTCTGCCCAATGTCCAGTCGCGCCCGCCCGAGGGCTTGGATCCGCCACTCGGCTTCGCCTGAACACAGTGGCGTCCGGTTTGCACACGGACGGCGATACCCGAGCACGTCGCGACCGATCCACACGTCTGGAGATCTTAGCATGGCCGAAATCCGAGTGGAACCGCGTCGTCGCAGCACCTCGTGGGTTTGGGTTCTGGTGGCGCTCGCAGCCGTGGGCGGCCTGATCTACTACCTGCGCTATCACCATAACGGATGACAGACGACGGGGGTTTCCCCGGTCATGGCGGAGGGCAGTCATGGAGCAAGACGATCGGCAGAGACGCGACGCGGCGGGCATCGGTCCGTACGCCCGAGAGCGCGAAGTGCTGGTGCCGATGAGCACTCTGAGATCGTGGACAGTCTCGGCCGGCGAACCGGATATTCGCGGTTGGGAAGTGTGCACCGTGAGCGGACGTCAACTCGGGATGGTGAGCGATTTTCTCGTCGACCAATCCAAAGGCGAGGTCGTGTTGCTCGACGTCGACCTTCCGGGAACTGATCGCCACACGTATGTGCCGATTCGCATTGTGCAGATCGATCGCGAGAAACGTGCAGTCGTCATGGACTCCGCCGATCTTCCCGACTCTGATCTCACACGCGACGATCGCGACGTGACCAGCGAGGCGCTCGCCGAAGGCGGCACGGTACGCTATCCGGAGGATCGCGAAGTACGTCGCGCAACATCGAAGCTCGCCGACGCGGCGCCGCCCACGCCGACTGCTCCAGAGCGCCGGCGCGCTGAACGCCGTCGCATCGAGCGCCTCAGCACCGATTTCTAAGCACCCAACGCGTGTGTCGTTTCGCGTCGTTGAAACCGACGCGAGCGAGCGACCGTACGGCCGGAGGTCGGACCTACCCCACCTTCGCCCGAGATCCGCATGCAAGCGCTGCTTCGCGACGTTCGATACGGATTGCGCGCTCTTCTCAAATCGCCTGGCCTCACCATCGTCGCGACGCTCGCGCTGACGCTCGGCATCGGTCTCACGACGACGATGTTCAGCATCGTTTACGGCGCGCTGTTGAAGGGGTTGCCCTATCCGGATGGCGAGCGAATCGTCGTCGTCAATCGCGCGAATCCGACGAAGGGAATCAGAAATCAGAATCTGCCCATCCAGGACTACGTCGACTACAAAGCGCAGCAGCACGTTCTGACCGATTTCGGCTATTTCACCTCGGGCACGATCTACGTGAGCGGCGAGGAAAAAGCAGAACGTTTTGATGGCTCGTGGGTCTCGGCGAACATGTTCGACATCGTCGGCGTGCGGCCGGCGCTGGGACGAACGTTCCGCGCGGGCGAAGACTCGCCGAGCGGCGAGAAGGTCGCGATTCTCTCGTACTCGATGTGGCACGACCGATACAACAGCAACGCGAACATCGTCGGAAAGCAGATTCGCGTGAACGGTGTTCCGTTCTCGGTCATCGGCGTGATGCCCGACGGCTTTGCGTTCCCGAATAACGACAAGATCTGGGTCCCGCTGCAAGTCGATCCGCTAGAGGGCAAGCGCGGCGAAGGCCAGTACGTGCAGGCGTTCGGCAAGCTCAAGCCCGATGTCTCACTCGACAAGGCGACCGTAGAGCTCACGACCATCGCGAAGCGCCTTGGCACCGAATACAAGGAAACCAACGAAGGGTTCACCGCCGTTGTCACGCCATTCACCGACAATTACATCGGCAAAGAGCCGCGACAGCTGCTCTTTACGATGCTCGGCGCCGTGTTCTTCGTGCTGCTGATTGCCTGCGCGAATGTCGCCAATCTCTTGCTCGACCGCGCGGCGCATCGCACGAAGGAGGTGGGTGTACGCACCGCCCTCGGCGCGTCGCGCGGCGCGGTGATTCGACAATTCCTCGCCGAAGCCCTTGTCCTC
>Ga0070679_100000539_pt1 | contig 32209 bp, 22 predicted proteins | sample KBSC63BmetaG_FD_65652 | JGI IMG/M metagenome (GOLD analysis project Ga0070679, IMG submission 65652) | Corn rhizosphere microbial communities from Kellogg Biological Station, Michigan, USA - KBS C6-3B metaG | ecosystem: Host-associated > Plants > Roots > Rhizosphere | place: USA: Michigan... | reverse complement strand
CGTTCTTCCAGCAGCCGCTTTGCCGCGGACGCAACGCCCAGTTCATCTTCGGTAATCAGGCATAAGCTGGGTTCCGCAGCAGGCTCCCGCTCCAAAGGCTTCGCTTGCGGTCGCATCACGAAGCGTGGACACGTCGGAGCTGGGGCGTCTATGGGAGAACTGTTCTCCGGCTCCGGGACGGTGGAAGGCTCTGTATAAGCTGCCTGCAGTACCTCTTCCAGCATGGCAATCAACGAGCCAAGTGTCCGGAACTGGTTGAGGTCGCTCATGCGCGCTTCAAACGCGGCGCTGGCGATGGCGGGCATGTGGCCTTCAACCTCGAGCAGAATGTCGATGCGTTTGATGGAATCGATGCCGATGTCCGCCTCGATGTCGTAGTCGAGCTTCAGGAACTCCGGCGGATAGCCCGTACGGCGGCTGACCGCGGCGAGTACGGTTTCCTTCACGTCGAACTCTGCCGCTGCAGGCGGGGCCACCGGTTCGGGCTGGGCCATTACCTCCGGAATTGGCGCGGGCAACGGGGCACGCGCGGGCCGTAGGTCGACCGCCGCCTCACTTCCTTCCACGCGGTTCAGCATGGCCAGCAGCACGCGTTCCTGCGACTCGATGAGCCCGCGCATCGTCTGTTGATATTCGGTGTAAGCCTGCAACGGTCCTGCCGCTTCGGTATCGGCCTCTGCCTCCTCTGGCCGGTCCATCGCGTGTGGTATGTGTCGCGGCGTTTCCAGTGTGGTCAGCGGCTCGGCGCCTGCGAGGCCCATCGTTTGGCCGCGCTGCCGCACCCGGCCGCCATCGACGAACCACTCCGCCGACTCCGGGGCTAGACCTTCATCGCGTTGCGGAAACGTCCGTTCGGCGAAAAGCTGATTCAGATCGCATGGGACCCCCGCAGTGTAAAGTATCGCCAGACTGTTCAGGCACCCGCGCAGGCTTCCACCTTCGCCTTCGAACGCAAGCGCCTGGTGCGGAAGCCCGTCCAACACCGCGCCCGTCAGTCCGGTCAAAACGGCGCGTGGACCGATCTCGACGAACGTTCGAACACCGTCGCGGTACATGGCGGCAATCTGCGACGCAAAGTGGACGGGGCGGCAAAGATGCTGCTTCATCCAACTGCGAATCTCCGCAGCGTCGTCTGGGAAAGTGCGTCCCTCGAAGTTGCTGTAGACAGGCATGGCGGCAGGCAGCAACGCAATCGTGTCGAGATGCTCCGCAAAGGCGAGCGCTGCCGGCGCCATGGCGGGCGAGTGAAACGCCGCGCCTACCGGAAGAAGCTTGTGGCTGATGCCGGCCTCACGAAGCTTGGACACCATGCGCTCCATGGCGTCGACCGAGCCGGAGAGAACACACTGCCGCGGCGAATTCAGGTTGGCCACGGTGACATCCGCTTCCAGCAGGCACGACTCCGCCAGCTCCGCATAGCCGCGGCCAACGGCAACCATGGACCCGGGGCATAGCCGGTTGGCGTCGCGCATGGCGCGGCCACGCTCAAAGGAAAGGCGCAGCAGGTCAGCGCGCGAAAGCACGCCGGCAGCGTGCAACGCCATGAATTCGCCATAGCTATGTCCTGCAACAGCCGAAGCCCGCAAGCCGAGACCACGCGCCATATCCAGCAGACCGCAGCTATACACCCCCAGCGCGGGTTGCGCGACCTCGGTGGCCGTGAGCGCTGCGGTTTGTCGTTCAACACCTTCCTTGCCGAAGGCGTTCGGCGGCAGCATGATGCGGCTCAACATCCCCGTGCCGAACTCCGCAGCCGCCCGGTCACCCTGCTCCAGGGCCGCCCGAAGGGCTGGGCTGTACAGAGCGAGTTCTCTGCCCATACCGGGGTACTGGCTCCCCTGGCCCGGAAACAGAAAGGCCAGCTTGCCTGCGTCTGCTTCCGCGGGTGTGGCAGCAAGGTGCAGACCGGGAGCGTGGTGCGCGGCTTCACCAGCCGCAATCAACGCACCAGCGCGGTGCAGCTTCTCTCGGAGGTCCTCACGGTTGGCCGCTACACAGGCCAGCCGCAGCCAGGGACTTTCCGCAGCCGAAGCCTGCCGGCAGCATTGCCTGGCCAGAAGCCCAAGGGGCTCGGTAGGCCGCTCCGCCAGACGTGCCAGCGTGTCTTGCGTCGAAGATGCCAACCCGGTGTGGTCCGTGGCGGCGAATAAAAACAGCTCGCAGGGCCACACATCCGCACCAGCCGCACCAGGGACCGGCGTGTACTCCTCGAGCACCGCATGAAAGTTTGTGCCCCCGAAACCGAACGCGCTGACTCCCGCGCGGCGCGGCCCCTGCGTCGCCAGCCATGGCGTGGCCTGGTCGTAGCTGCAAAGCGGAGCCTCGGGTGCGAGCAGAGGTTCCAGCGGCTCTCGCAAAGAGTGCAGCGGCGGCAGCACGCGGTGGTGCAGCGCCAGCGCAGTCTTCATCAGTCCCACGGCGCCTGCGGCCGACTTCGTATGACCGAGCAGCCCCTTGGCCGAACCGATCGCGCACGCACCCGGCCTCGCCCCCGCCGCAGCGAGGCTTTCGCCGACGGTTTGCAGCTCAGCGCGGTCCCCTACGACCGTTCCGGTGCCATGCGCTTCATACAATCCAATCGAAGAGAGGCCGATGCCGGCCGATGCATAGGCCCGTCGGAGCGCCACGCGCTGACCTCCGGGCCGGGGAGCCGTCAGGCTTTTACCGCGGCCATCGCTCGACCCTTCCACAGACCGGATCAACGCATAGATGCGATCGCCATCGCGTTCCGCGTCAGACAGCCGTTTCAGCACAAAGAACACCGCACCTTCGCTCAACACGATGCCGTCGGCCTTGCGGTCAAAGGGCTGAGCGATACCGCGCGGGCTCAGGGCGTGGGTCTTGCTGAACGCCATGTAGCTGTAGATCGTCTGGTCCACATCGATGCCGCCCGAGATCGCCAGGTTCGTGCGCCCGCTCTGCAAGTCGGAGACCGCGAGGTCGAGCGCAGCAAGCGACGATGCACAGGCTGCGTCGATGGTGCGGTTCGATCCGTTCAGGTCGAAGCGGTTGGCGATGCGTCCGGCAATGACGTTTTGCAGATTGCCGGGGAAGCTCTCCTCGGTCCACTCCGGCAGACGGTCCACGACATCGTCCGAAATAGACGCAGCGCAGGCCGGCAGCGTGCTGCGGGTGATGTACAGATGCTGCAGGTCGGCGCCGCTGCTGACGCCAAGCGCAATCGACGTATTTTCGCGATCGAACAGGGCCGCGCCAGGCGCGCCTTCGCCATAACCGGCATCGGCCAGGGCGCGGCGCGCTACCTCCAGCGCGAGCAGTTGCAGCGGACTGATGGAATGCAGACTGAGCGGCGGGATGCCGAAGGAGATGGGATCGAAGGGCACCTCGTCAAGGAACCCGCCCCAGCGCGAGTACATCTTGTCTTTGGCATGGGTATCGGCGTCGAAGAACATGCGCCAGTCGAAGCGCGAAGCGGGAATCTCGGTGATAGGGTTGCCGCCATCGAGCAGCAGCCGCCAGAAACCATCGACGGTCGCCGCTCCCGGAACGAGGCTGCTGAGACCGATGATCGCCACCGGCTCCAGATCGCGCGCTGCGGCCTCTGCGCTCGGCGACACATGCATCATCGGCGCCCAGCAGGCAATCTCCTGATGCAACTGCTTCATCGGAAGCACACCGTCGCGCAAAGCGGCGACTTCGCCCATCATGAACATGCCAAGCCGCTGTTGCTCTGTTTCCGACAGGGTCGAAAGACCGTTCTCCCCATCGCGCCAGACACCCCGCGACGCCACCCGCGCCCGGCCCAGGGTCAACGCTTCGAGCTTCTGGCTGATTTCGCGCGGAGGATGGTCTTCGCTGGCGAGTTGGGCGGCTGCCTTCGAGAACTCGTCTGCAAATGCGGTCGGTGCACATCGAATCATGTGGCCGGGTCCCGTAATCAGACGCGTCGTGCCAACGCAACGTAGCGCTTCCGCCTGGAACCCCGCACCGATCGCGCCGGAAGAGACACTCTCCTCTGTGAACAGGTAGGCGGTGCCGATCAGGACGCCGACCCGGGCGCCCCGCGCAGCCAGCCGCGCTGCAAAGGCAGAGGCCATCGACGAGGACAACGCATCGTGGATGCCGCCCGCAAAGAGCACCGAGACTTCGCGCAACTCGGTGGTGGAAAGCGCCAGCAGCGCTTCCACTGCCCCGCCCCACAGCGCGAAGCTGGTCAGCGGACCGGTGTGTCCTCCGCACTCGCTGCCCTCAAAGACGAACCGCCGCACGCCCCGCTTGAAGTACGGCCCAATCAGGTCCGGGACTGGCACATGCAGAAACGTGACTGTGCCTTCCCGCTCGAGTTTCGCCACCTGGTCGGGACGGCCGCCCGAGAGCACACAGAACGGCGGCTTGAACGTGTAGACGCAGGCCAGTTGCTGCTCCAGAAGTGCAGGCGGTGCAAAGCCAAGCAGACCGACGCCCCAGGAGGCTTTACCCACTCTGTCCGAGGTCTCCCGCATCAGCCGCCGACACTCCGGCTCCGGGTGCAGAGCGAGAGCCAGCATGGGAAGCGCGCCACTTGCGGCCACTGCCTCGGCAAAAGTGGAGCAATCGCTTACGCGTGTCATCGGCCCCTGCACGATGGGAAACTCCGTGCCCAACTCCCGCGCCATTGGGCTCCCCGCCGCAAACAGACCTGCTTGCGCCCTGGCAAACACTTCGGCGGATTGCGCCTGTAGAGCGCGGAGAACACGTGCAGCCGAGACGGTGGATGCGGTCTCCGGGGAGAGCAGCGCAGCCTCTTCGATTACGACACCGGAAGCTCCACCGATGCGTGCGGCCACAATGGCCTCCGGCGAGGCCGGGCTCATGGTCAGGAAGGGACGGCTCCCCCGCGCGAGGGCCTGGATCAAGACAAATTCCGAAGCTTCCGAGGAAGCTCCGGGGGAAGTGTCCGCCGAACCTTCCGCGCGGGCCAACCAGCCTGTGAAATGTAGCGACAAAGGCAAGGGGACACGGAGCGCATCGAGCCCGGAAATTTCGAGAAAGACGCTTGCGGAAGCCGGAAGGAGAACGGCGGACGCGTCTGCTGTCATCGACTGCCACTCGGCCAGGAAAACCAGGCAATCCGAACCCTCTTTCAGTAACTCAAACAACTCGGGCCACCCAGACAGTTGCGCCGCACGGAGCCGGAGTCCACAAACTCCACCCACACCACGGGCAGTGCGCAACGTGAGTAACTGCTCTCTGGCAATATTCACTTGTTGAGGAAGATCGAGCGCGGTAAAGTCAACCACTCCCGACAGACCGGCCCGGCAAGCCGAAGCAGCGCCACGCGGGAAGCCATCACCACCACGGCTCAGGCAGGTGAAGGAGAATTCTTCCGCGCGCTCGGACTGCGACAATACTGCTCTGGATGAAACGGAGTTAGAACTCTGCATGGTCTGGAAGCACTCCTTTGTCTTAGCGACTTCCCCTATTTTGTCTAACAACTTCCCGTATTTTTTCTTGGCGACTTCCTGTATTTTTTCTGGCTCGAGCGATTCACCTTCAGGCGTAGATTCGGTGCGGTTTTAGGTATGCTTCGGTTTTAGGGCTGAAGGCCCGTCCTATACCAGCCTAGGGCGAAGCCTTAGGCTAGCGGTGTTATCGATGGTTGAGCGCTGAAGGCGCGACTTATAGATGCCACAATCTACCACTACACCAAAACGAAAAATGCTCTGACTCACGAATGGGCTACCCGCCTAAAGCTATCGGCCTACTTCACTGCGGTGCGCTTCTTCTGAGTCGGTACTGTTACCGTAACTTTCTTATTGCTGGCTTGCTTCTTGCTCGTTTGTTTCGCTGTACCGGATTTTCTGACTGTGCCAATTTGCTTCGCTTCAACGGCCTGCTTCACTTCAACGGGCACAGATTTGCCCTGCACGCGTTTAGCGGCAATCTTCCGTTCCGGCGTACGCACGGGCTTCGAAATTTTGCGGCGTGGCCTCTGGGGCTTGGCGGCGCTTATAGCTACGGCCGGCGGCTCGCCCGTCTGGACCCTCCAGAACCCTGCATACGCGCCGTCCCGGGCGACCAACTCGTCGTGCGTTCCTTCCTCGCGGACAGCCCCGCGCTCCAGTACGTAGATGTGGTCCGCGCGCCGCACCATGGAAAGCCGATGCGCCACAACGATCCTGGTGCGGCCGGCGGAAAAGTCGTGCAAAGAGCGCTGCAGCGCGGCTTCCGTTTCGTTGTCGAGCGCGGAGGTGGCTTCATCGAACAGAAGCACCGGCGCATTCGCCAGCGCAGCCCTTGCGATCGCCAGCCGCTGCGCTTGTCCTCCCGACAAAGCCTGCCCGGTGCCACCCGTACCCGAGCCGCGCACGACGGTGTCATAGCCATTTGGAAGCCGATCGATGAACTCATCTGCTGCCGCGAGTGCGGCCGCCCGTGCTATTTCCTCGTCGGTCGCGTCGGGCCGTCCATACGCAATGTTGGCGCGGATCGTTCCCGGAAAGATAAAAGGCTGTTGCGGCACATATGCGATGGACCGGCGCAAATCATCCAGTTTCAGCGACCGGATCGGCTTCCCGTCGAGTGAAATTTCTCCATCGCCAACGTCGTAATAGCGGAGCAGCAACTTCAACAGCGTCGTTTTCCCCGCACCGGATTGGCCCACGATGCCGATCGTCTTGCCTGCGGGAAATTTGAGGCTCAGCTTCGTGAAGAGCGGAACTTCGTCCGGATAGTGAAAGGACACGTCTCGCAGCTCGATGTCTCCACGGACCGATCCCGGCGGCAAAGCCATAGGACCGCTCTGCACACGGGGAACGCGCGCACGAAAAGCCTCGATGCGGCCCATGGCCGCGCGTGCCTTCGTCAGGCTGTCGACGCTGACTCCAAGATACCCAAGCGCCTGAAGCAGGCGGAGGCTGGAGTAACCGATCATGCTGAGTTCACCAGACACGATGCGGCCGCTGTTGACCAGCAGGCCCCCGACTCCAAGCGTCCCCAGAAACCCCAGACCCGCTACCATCTGCAACAAAGGCACGTATGTCGATTCGACTCTGGAGGACTCGCGTTCGCGTTGCCCCTGCACAATACCGAGGGCCTCAATGTGCTTTGCTTCATCGCCTTCACGGGCAAAGCTCGCAATCGTACTGATGCCCTGCACATTGGCGCGCAGATCGGCTTCCAGCCTGCGTTCCGCCTTCGCGGCCAGCTTGCGGCGCTGCTGCATAAGTGGGAGCAAGACTTTGGATACGACGTATAGCCCGGGAATCATGACCAACTGCAACATCGCCAGACCGAACGACACCCTGAACAACTGGACGATAACGATGGCCACATTGGCCACGATCGAAATCATCGGATCGATCTTGTCCTTGAAGTACGCCGCGACAGCTTCGGTGTCGTCATTGAACACCGATTCCCAATAACCGGGAAGCTCGCTTTCGATCTGCGCCAGATCGAGCGTTTGAAAGTGGCGGTAAAGCTCGTTACGAAGGTCAAGCCGAATAGCGCTGCCAAGGTCTGCCGAGGCTATGGAACGGAAGTAGCCCAGCGTACTGTCGGCAGTCCACGCTATGGCGCCTGTTACCGCCAAAAGCCGTAACTGCGAAGGAACGGTTGTTGCACCCGCTCGCGACAAGGTAGAGTTCTCCCGGCGCGTAACGGAATCGACCGTCATACTGATCAACGCAGGTGGAAGTGCCTCGAATAGTCTGTCCAGCAGAGTGATTGCGAACAACTTGAAGGCCGGGCCGCGATGCCTGTCGAGCACGCCGGCCAAGCCATGTTGTAACTCCCAAATTCGCGAGTCGATGCGCGAGTAAGAGTATGAACTATCGGGCGGAGCTATCCCAGGCGACGCAGCCGGCGAAGAGGCGAGAGCCTGCAGCCTGCGCTCAGAAACCAACCGCGCCATCACGGCTTCAAGGGCCGCGGTCAGCGTTGCCGGTTCGGACGCAAAGTCGTGAAACACGAGGACGCTTCCCGTCAAGGCGTTGGCCTTGACGGAGAGTACCGTTGGACAATCGGCGAGAGCAGCGCACACACCGGCACCCAACTCGGGCCGGTTCAACAAGGCGGGCACTCGCCAACGGATGCGGCCGGGGGTAACCGACCGCAACGTGACCACGGGAGCTATAGTGAGTGGTTCCAGCATAGGCTTGGGGCCGCGATTATCCATGCGGCACTCAGCTTAGGCTTTTGCTTTTGCGCCTACTGCTTTTCCCTGGGCTGCGACGTCTGCCTTGACGGCAGCAAGGTCGTCACGCAGGGCACGGATCTCCGCCAGAATATCGGCGCCTACCGTTTCGCCATCGGCAAATGCGGTCGCCGGTGGTGCATGACGTAGCGCGTTGGCATCGGCGACTAGTCTCGAGGTCTGCGCTTTTGCTTCGTTCCATGTACTCGCAGCTGCGTCCGACAGTGAAAGTCCGCCCTGCACCAGGGACACAGCAGCCGGGCGCACAAACTTGGAGCCCACAAGGGCTGTTGCGGCGCCTACCGCGAAAAATTTCCAACCTACTTTTTTAAATATCCACCCGTACATAGGTATTTCCTCCTCAAGTCGCCTACTTTTTCTCTAAACACTGGAAGCTATCGGACCGGGGATGCGCTCACCGTATGGATGCAGTGAGCAATTGCGTGCAACGTTTTCCAAGTCTACTGCGTTTTGCATTTTCGGCAACTACTTTTTTGCCACTACACAAAAGATTAATCTCTCGAAAAATCCAGCGCCCGAGTTTTCGTACCGATGATAGTCTTTGGTCACATTCGCATGACAATCAATGTCACTGAGGAGGAATACGCGATATGGCAGGAAGTAAGAATGATGAAATCTGGCAAGTCCTCGTAGATTCTGTGGACCGCCTGTTAACCGATGAAGGCCGCGCCGTCCCGGCGATGAGCCCGCAGTCGCGCATCGACGGCGATCTTGAAATCTCTTCGCTAAGTCTGGTGCATCTTCTGCTGTCGCTCGAAGACAAAATGGGCCAGGCGTTTGAGTTCGAAAAAGTCGCCCTGCGCGATGGGGAATACCGCAAAGACCTGACCCTCGGAGAACTACGGGACTTCCTCGTTGAGAGCGACCAACAGACGGGAATGTTCGACCCCGCCCAGGCACACTGATCGCATGCGCATCTGTGTGGTTGTCGTTGGAACAAATGGTGATGTTCTTCCGATGCTTTCCCTGGCCCGTGGACTTTCGCAGGCTGGACACACTGTACGCTTCGCTACCGCACCCTTCTATGAAGAAGTCGTGCGGCGCGCGGGAGTAGAGTTTTTTCCAGTGCGCGGCAGTCCACAAAGCTTTTTCAGCGGCCATGGCGGCACCGACCTGCGCGAAATGACGCGCCGGCCCGGCCAGTTCCAGCGCTTCTGGAACCTTGCCATCGCCCCCTACGCTACGGGTCATCTGCGCGATACATGGGACGCCTGCAAAGGCTTCGACACGGCTGTCTGCATACCCTGGTTTCATGCGGCTCCTTCGCTTTCGGAAAAGCTGGGCATGCCGTGCTTCGCGACGACGGTTATGCCCGCCATCGGCGTTTCCACCTCCGCCTTTCCCAATCCAATGGAAGACGATCCTCCTTCGGATGAAGCGGGTTATCGGCGAACCTGGAAAGGCAGTCTACGTATCGGCGCTGCGCCGTTCGAACAGGTCAACCGGTGGCGAGTGGAGACGCTGGGGCTCCCCGCACAAACCCGCATGGAAGCCATCCGGGCCTACCGGCGCACTCACTTTCTGCTTTCATACAGCGCGGCTGTTCTGCCTACGCCGCAGGACTGGCCCAGCACTATCGATGTCACCGGCTTCTGGTACACGGATGCAGAGCCGGACTGGCAGCCATCGGCTGAACTGGCGCGCTTTCTGGAACAGCACCCCAAACCAATCATGGTCGGCTTTTCCAGCCAGGTGGCCCGCAACCCCAAAGTGTTTTCCGAGAAGGTGACCGAGGCCGTCCGGCGCACTGGAAAGGGAGCTATCCTGCTGACCGGGTGGGGCGGACTTCAGCAGTCGGACCTGCCATCGAACATGCTTTTGCAGAATGCCATTCCTTACGATTGGATCGTGCCGCGGCTCTCGGGGTTTCTGCATCACGGGGGCTGCGGAAGCATGGCGATGTGTCTGCGCCACGGCACGCCCAGCATGGCCATTCCGTTCGGTTTCGACCAGTCGCTCTGGGGCAACCGCATTGCGGCATTGGGCCTCGGCCCCGCACCGATGAACCCCGATGCTGTCGACGTTGACCTTCTGACCGAGTCCATCATCCGGATGACGGAAGATCCTCACATCCGCACACGCGCTCAGGCGATGGCGGCCACGCTTCGTCATGAGGACGGCGTCGCCAATGGGGTCCGCGCCATCGAACGGGCGACCGGCTTTTCCCGTCCCACAAATGCGCAGCAGCCAATCCACGCGCAGCAGCTAATCCAGTAGAGAAACGAAAGGATGAACGCATGACCGTAGATACCATCGCACGCCCCATCGTCACGCACGAATTCGCCGCGGTCGATCCGAGCAATCCCGATTACCCCCGGCTGCTCGCCGAATATTGCAGTCACCAGGTGATGATGAAGGACCGCCAGATCCTGCAGGTATACGAAGAACTCGTCAATCTCGCATTCTGGGTGCGCGGCTTCGCGCCACACAACATCCTCGAGGTCGGCACGGTCGGCTCCACGTTCTTCCTGTTATCGCAGCTTTCTACCGGCAAAAAGGCTTCCGTCGATATTCGCGACATCCGGCCGAAGCTGCACAACTTCATGTTCGGGCAGGACTGGTGCTTCTTCCAGGGCGATTCGCAGACACCCGAGATGAAGCACGCCGTGTCCTCTTTCTGTGGCAAATACGACCTCATTTTTATCGATGGCGATCATCGCTACGAAGGGGTAAAGCGTGACTTCGAAAACTACCGCGACCTGCTGAGCGAACGCGGCGTCATTTTGTTCCACGACGTAGATCCTGACCACGCCTTCAAGGAAACGGTCGGCGGCGAAGTATGGCGGTTCTGGCAGGAGTTGGAAGAAGGGACCAAGACAACGCTGTGCTGCAACCGTTCCAATGGCCGTGTGCAATGCCTCGGCGTTCCCGTGCACTTCGGCGGCATCGGTATCTGGCGGCCGGAGTAGACGCCTAAGGCCTTAGGACCTGTCGAAGAATTGGACGAAGGGATGCAGTTGCTGTTGCCCTTCTTTGCCATCCCCGTATGGGACCAAGAAAGGCAAGAACAAGAAAGACAAGGGCAGCCGCAACTGCCCGCCCTCGCACGCTTTTTGACAGGCCCTAAGCCTCCAGCAACCGTTGATGCAAACCCACCCAGGCCTCCCGCTCTCGTGCGCGGGAGTAGGTTTCGCAAAGCTGGGCCGCACCATCGGCGAGCGACTGCGCGAGCCCAGGATTCTCGATCACCCTCGCCATCGCGCGGGCCATCATCGCCGGTTCGGCATGAGGCACAAGCAAAGCGTCTTTGCCGTCGGTGAAGATCTCCTTCACCCCGCCCACCGCCGTGGCCACGATCGGCAGGCCGAACGCCGCCGCCTCCATGAGCGTGTTCGGCATCCCTTCAAATGCAGAGGACTGCACAAACAGGTTCATGTGCGCCATCTGTGCCACCGCTTCCGCATGAGGCAGAAAGCCGGTCAACTCCGTGGCCCCCAACAGCCCTGCTTCCTCGAGAAGCGTCCACGACCAGCTCTGCTCACCGGGGTCGCGGAACTGGCCGACCAGAAGCAGTTTGCGCCGAAGCTCCGGAGGAACCTGGCAAAACGCCCGCACCATCAGCGGGATGTCTTTTACCTTGCGGAAGTCGCCCGTCGAGCCCACCACGCCGCGGTTCTCTTCGGTCAGCCGCCAGCTGCGCATCAGCGCGGGCGCGCCGTTACGCATCACGGAAGACCGCCCGGTTAGATCGACCTGAGTGCCCACTTCATCCAGGTACAACTGGTTCACGGACGTCACCCAGCACTGGGGCGCGCCAAGCGCCTGCAACAGCAGCGGACGGAAATACGGACTGGCCATGCAAAGCGTCGAATCCGAACCGCGAATGCTCGCAATGACAGGCCGAAGGCGGCCCCGCCGTGGCCGTGTGGCGGCGGACATGCACGGCGGCAGCGAGGTAAGAAAAAATGCATTGAACAGGTCGAAGTCCACCTCCGCATCCAGCTTGCGGATATAGCGATGGAGGGAAAAGATCCGTTCGAACGCTCCACCTGTTTCCATTACGCGGTGGACCGTCACGCCGTCCTCAACGCTGCGGGTCTGTTCCAGGGTGGTTGGGCCGCCCGTGACCACGTGGACATCGAAACCGGCGTCGCGAAGGTACTGCACAATGCGATACGCGGCCACAGCCAACCCACCGATGGCAGGCGGGTAACCGCAGCTTGTCGCAACGACAAAGCAGATGCGGCCCTTGCCGCGAGCAGCGGCGTCCGGATTTGCGAGAACATTCTCAACCATGGGTAGCACCATCCACAGCCGCCAGCCAGTCTCCGGGAGCCATTTCCACGGCATCCATGTGGTGCATGGCCACACCGTTCCATCCCTTGCCGGTTGCGGAAAGCAAAGGGCTCTCCGCTATCTCGCGTTCCACAAACTCGGTGTCGGTCAGGCGCTCGATGCGCATGGCGCGCAGGTGCTTGCCATAGCTTTCGAGGCCATCCTGCGCCAGGCGATACAGGTTGCCTTCGTAAGACAGCACGCGTCCCCCCGGGCGGCAGTACATGCGGTTGGCTGGCCAGAAAGGATTGCCCGGATGCCCCGTCCATCCGCTTTCCAGGCGATCGCTCTGAAAAAGCCGCAGCTCGTCCAGTCCACGCTGGGCGAACATGCGCCATTTGCCCTGATGGAACAACACGGTCGAGTCGGCATACAGTCCTTCGGCGAGTACGCTTACCAGATTCCAGTCCTCGGGAAAGTTCGCCGCGGCATACAGACGGACCGCGCCTGCCTGCCGCGTTTCCGGAACCATGTAGACCGTTCCGTTGTGCTCGAAAATCTGTGGGTAGGAAAGATGAAAGGGCTCCCGCATGACCACCGCGCCGTACTCCCAGCGCAAAAGGTCGAAGCTGCTCGCAAAGGCGATTTCGCCGATGTTGCGGTCCTTGTTCACAACTTCGAAGAACATGTACCAGCGGTCGCCGCGCCGCAGCAGAAAAGGGTCTGCAACCGCCCCGCAGGAAATGTCCGTGACTTGTTCCGGCGTCATCGCCAGAACGCCTTGTTCAACAGGCTCAAGGGTAAAGGGCGAACCGCCCCGGTACATGGCAATCGACCACTTGAAATCCAAGCTTTGCAGCCTCCCCAGGTACAGCTCTGACTGGTGGTCGAAGCATACCACACGCTTTTCGAGCGACAAGGTATTTGCGTTCCATGCTTCTCCCCTGATAATCAGCATTACATTCCGTTCGTTCTACACCAGTGGTCTCACGCTGAGCCGATTCCGAGGTCATCGATGTCTTCTGTACTTCTTATCTGCGAACTGTGCATGGGTATGGGCCACCTGTCACGCACTTCCAGGCTGGCTGAAGCAATGGTTTCCCGCTTCCGCGTCCTTCTGCTCCTCATCACCGATCTGCCTGTTGCGTTGAAAGCCCCGGACGGTGTGGAGTTGCGCATCCTCTCCTACGCGGAAGCCGAAGCAGCTGCCAACCGATGGCCGATCGAGTCCCCTCTTCATACTCTGGCGCATGAGTTTCAGCCCGATGTCATCGGCATTGAATACTTTCCATTCGGCCGCAGAAACTCCAAGGTGATGTATCTCGCATTCCTGATGCAGTTGCACCGCATCCGCTCCCCGCGTCCGCTGCTTTTCTGCAGTGTTCGCGACATCCAGGATGGCCTGTCGGTCGAGGACCGCGACTTTACCGTCAAGACCCTGAACCGCTGGTTCGACCATCTGCTGATCCACTCCGACGAACGCATCAGCCGGCTGGAGCACTCTTTCCGCGGCGCCGATGCCATCAAGATTCCCATCGTCTACACACACTACGTCGCGCGGCCTTTTGCTCCGCTGCCGGAAGCGCCGGTGCGCGGCAAGACCATCGTCGTGTCCTGCGGCGGCGGCCTCGCAGCCGGCAATCTGCTGTGGTGCGCGATCGAGGCCGCCAAACGAGGCCTGCTTCCCGGATACACGCTGCGTCTTTTCGCCGGCAACCTGCTGGACGAAAAGGAATGGACAAGTTTGCAAAAGGAATGCGCCGGTGCGGAAGACATCATCGAACTGCATCGATGGGCGTCCGACCTGCGGCTGGAGTTGCTCACCGCTGCCGCGTCGGTCTCCCAGTTCGGCTATAACACCGCGCTCGAAGTGCTGTCATCGGGTGTCCCCGCATTGATCGTGCCGTATACCAGTGAGGGTGAGCCCGAGCAACTCGACCGTGCCCGCGCATGGGCTGAGCACGGCGCTGTTCGCGTGCTTCCAAAGGAACAGCTCACCACGGACACACTCGCCGAAGAGATCCAGAAGACGCTTCACTTCATCCCCAGTAAGGTCGAGGTCCGCATGGATGGCGCGGAGCGCACCTGTGCGCTGCTTTGGGAGTGGGTCACGAACCGTCGTGAAAGCGCCGGGCTATGAGGGGCGCAAAACTATGAAGGCCGTTGTGTTCCACAACATCGTCTCCGATCCTATGGACGAGTACGACCGGCAGCTTTATCGCCGCCATGTCAACGGATTCGCCCGCACCATCCAGATCTTCGCAACGCGCTTCCGCCTGGTGTCGCTGGCCGAGCTGCTCGCCGCACGCGGCCAGCCTGAAGGTGAGCTCGAGAAGCTTGCGATCACCTTCGACGATGGCTTTGCCGGCAACTACAATCTGGCCTTTCCCATCCTGCAAGAGATGGGCGTCCCGGCTACGCTCTTTCTGCCGACACAAGGAACTGCTCTGGACGAAGCAAGCCTGCTGCATTTCGAAGTTCTGGAGATCGCCTTCCGCCTGTCAGACGCCACGCAGCTTGATGCCACGCAGCTTGGCCTCGGTCTCGTGGAGCTCACCACGCCCGTCGAGCGCGCCCGCGTCATGACCCGGCTCAAGACGCCAATGAAGCTTCTGCCCGCGCCAGCGGCCAAGGCTGCCCAGCAGCTTCTGCTGGATCAGCTCGGGGTCAGCCCCGAGCGCATCCAGGCGTACGCCCATGGAAACCCTCGGTACACCAAGGTCTCCGCCGATCAGGTCCGCTCGCTCCAGGCAGCCGGATGGACCATTGGAGGCCACAGCCGTCGCCACTTCCCCCTCAGCTCGCTCGATGCGGAAACCCTGCGAGAGGAAGTCGAAGGCAATCTGGAAGAATTGCGCGCGATCTTCGGGCTTGAGGCCCCTCCGTTTGCCTATCCGTACGGCACTGCTGCCCTGATCGGCCTCCTGGCTCCGGAAGCCGTCCGGGCAGCGGGTTATAGTTGCGCCTTCACAACCGAACGCCGGGAGATCGATGACGGAAGCGACCTCTTCCGCCTCGGACGTTTTCCCGAAGAGGACCTGCTCTACAAAGGTACGGTCGAACACTGGGCTTCGCGCGGCTAGAGCGGAGCGCCCACAGACACAGAACCCAACGCGTCCACCATGCGTGGCAGCCGTTCGGCAGCCGGTAATGTATGCAGAGTTTCCAACTCGCGCGCAGGCAACATGCCGTGCGCGAGCACCCGGCTCCAGATACCCTGCCCGCTCTCCAGGAACGTTGCCCACTCCGCTCTGAACTCCTGCACCGATGCCGCCCCAAACTCAAAGCGCGACGGCTGCTTACCGAACATCCACGGTCGGATTCCGCCCGGAAACGCCATGATCGTCTGCCTGAAATTCACCACCCGCCAGACCACGCCCACAGTCGGCAACGAGAACTCGAAGTTCGCCGACGTCAGGCCGAACGACCCAATGGAAACCTCGCCCTGTACCGTCATGCGCTGCCCGCCTCGCGGCCGGATGGCGACGGACTCGAACGCTTCCATCGACACCGGAAACACGCCGAAATCCTTCCTCCCGTTTTCCAGCATCCAGTACGCCACCAGTTGCCCGGCACAATCCAGCAGCGCTGGGTCTACGTCCCACGACGCTGCCTCGCTCGCCCGTGGTTCGATCTCCGCTGCGACCATCCCGCCCGAAAACTGTACGGAGCGGATGCAGTGGAAGGACGGCCCATGAAACACCTGGTCGCGATAAAAACTCGCCGGCGCGCACACCGGCAACACCCATCCACTCGCACCACGTGTCGCCACAACCTGCGCGTCCCCCGCACGTCCGGCAAGCTCAGCCTCAAACGCCAGTTGCGGCGCGCCACCCTGCAGCGCGAACACTCGCGCCCGCTCCCGCGTCACTTCGATCTCCAGCTCGAGGCTTCCGCCATCGAGCGCCAGCCAGCGATGCGCCCGCACGTTGCGCAGCCGCCGGCCTTCACCCCAGGCACGCCGCGCCGCCTCCTGCAGCAGGGCAACCGTGTAGGTGAACGGCACCACCTGCAATTTTTGTCCGCCCAGCGCGTCGGTTCCCAGCGCGTGATCGCGCACGTAGGGGTGCCCGTCGTCCTTGCTAAGCCGAACGCGAAAGACCACCTCCGTCGCCGTCCTCCGCAATAGGTTACCGGTATACGGCCCCCGAACCTGCGGTCGAAGCCGCTGCAGGATCGCCCGCTCCGCTTCCGCAATCCGTTCCAGCGTGCGAGCATGTTCGGCCCTGATCGCTACCGCAGCACGGTTCCCGTTTTGCACTGGCGATGCTGACGCCAGGCCGGCCATCGCTTCCAGCCCGTGCATCTGCACCGGGACGCCGGCGGCATAAAGCGCCGCAAAAGTCTGCAGCATGTGCGCCCACACGCCCCGGACGGACGACGAAGCCGACACAGCCAAATGCGGCCGTCCGCGCAATATGTCCTGCACCAGCGCGCTGAGTTTCGCGTCCGGCCCGACCTCCACGAACAGCCGCACGCCGTCCTTGTATAGCTGCTCCACCGTCTCGCGAAAGCGCACCGTCGAGCTCCACTGGCGAGCCATGCAGTCCCGCACACCGTCGGCGTCCTCTGGAAACCTCTCGGCGGTCAGTGTCGAATACACCGGAATCCGCAGGCGGTGAAAGGGAACGCTTTTCAGATGCTGCCGCAGCGTGGACGCCCAGTCCGACACCAGCGGTGTGTGGAACGCGCGCTCGAACGGCAGCAGCGTGCACAAGGCCATCGCCCGCTTCAACTCTGCGGCTGCCGCCTGCAGCACGTCCCACCTTCCGCCCAATACCACCTGCGACGGAGAGTTGCTGATCGCGAGGAACAATGTTTCCGGATACCGTGCCAGCACGGCCTCTACCGCTCCCCGGCGGCCCGCCATGACTGCAAGCATCCCTTCGCCTTCGGGGTCGGTCCGCATGCGCTCGGCCAGCAGGCCCACGCGCGCGAACTCCGCACAAGCCGCGGCCGGGCTTGCCGTCCCCAGCGCTCCCGCCGCGAGCAGAGCGGCCCGTTCGCCATTGCTGTGGCCCACCATGCAATCCGGCACGATGCCCGCGCCTTGCAGCAATTCCGTCGTCGCCATGCTGGCCACCAGCCCCAGTTGCGCTCCTGTAGGCATGTCGTGCAGCCGGGGAGATGCCTCGCCGCGCAACACCTCCGAAGGCCTCGCCCGACCCGTTGAGACGTACGCTGCGTCCAGCGTTTCCACCCACGCCCGTACCGAAGCGAACCGTGCCGACAGTTCCTGCAACATGCCCGGAAACTGCGAACCCTGCCCGGGAAACAGGAACGCCATTTTGCCGTCGATTGCGCCAGTCCCGGGGAAGATCCCAGGCGGGATGCGGCGCTCACCCGGGGGCACACTCAGCCAATGCAACGCTTCACCCAGCTTACGGCTCAACTCCTCCGCGCTTGCCGCCACCAGGGCCATGCGGTGCGCGTCCGTCGCCGCACGTCCATAGCGCCGCGCCAGGTGTTCCAGGCCGGCGTTCTTCACTGCAGCCCTCTCACTCAACGCCTTCAGTGCACGGCCCAGCCCTGCTTCATCGGAGGCCGAAAGCAGAAACAGTTGTGCCTCGCCCAGACCTGTGGGAGCCTCGCTCTGCGTGGTCATCGTGTTCTCCCGTTCTACCTGCCACATTCTACGCACGACACTCGCGCACCTTGCACGAAGAAACTTCTGCCTCCCCCGGCGGCGATGGTATGCTGTCGCAACAAAGGTTGAGACATGGACGCAGTAGAGCAGTCGCTCCGGATCATCCACTTCAGTGACACCACGCTCCGCGATGGCGAACAGATGCCAGGCGCCGCCCTCACTGGCGCACAAAAAGTAGAGATCGCACGCGCGCTGCAACAGGCCGGTGTAAGCTCCATCGACGCCGGATTTCCTGCCTGTGCCCCCAGCGAGATTGACGCCATCCGGCAGGTCGCCGCTGCTGTTCCACAGATGAACGTGTCCGCACTGTGCCGCACGCTGCGCTCTGACATAGACCTGGCCTGGGAAGCCCTGGAGCACGCCCGTCCGGACAAGCGCGCCGTCAGTCTTTTTGTCGGCACCAGCCCGTCTCACCGCGAGCACAAGCTGCAAAAGACCGTTCCGCAACTGATCGCCCTGGCTACCGGGGCCATCACCTACGCCCGCGAGCGCTTCGACGCCGTTGCCTTCAGCCCGGAAGACGCCAGCCGCACGGAGGTCCCCGTTCTCTGCGAGCTGTACCGGGAAGCCGTCGACGCCGGCGCCCGTGTGCTCGGCTTTCCGGATACGGTCGGCGTGCTCCGCCCGTCGCAGGTCCGTGACTTCATCCGCCGCATCCAGGACGGTGTGCCCAACCTCAATCGCGCCATGCTGGCCGTGCATTTCCACAACGACCTCGGACTCGCCACAGCCAACACGCTGGCCGCGATCGAAGCAGGCGTCAACATCGTGCAGGGCACCGTCAACGGCATCGGCGAACGCGCGGGCAACGCTTCGCTCGAAGAATTTGTGATGCTGCTGGCGCTGCACGGCGCCGAACTCGGCGTCCGTTCCCGCATCGATCCCACGCGCCTCACCGCGCTCAGCCGCCTGGTTGCCGAGCTCACCAGCATAGCCGTCGCCGTCAACAAACCGGTGGTCGGCCCGAACATTTTCTCCACCGCCGCGGGTATCCATCAGGATGGCCTGCTCAAGGATCCCGAAACCTACCTGCCGTTCCTTTCCGAAGCCGTCGGCGGCCCCGAGGTGCGGCTCGTGCTGGGCAAGCACAGCGGCAAAGCGGCCCTCGCCCGCCGCCTCGCCGAACTCGGCTTCCATCTTGACGACGATCGTCTTGCCGCAGTGATTCAGATCGCGAAGGCCGCTCCCAAGCACGCCTGGAGCGACGAAGCGGCCGTGCTTCGCGAAGCAGTCGCAGCCACCGCATCTCCAGCAGAAAGCGAGCACCACGCATGGTCCTGAACGACGCTCACGTCCGTTACTCCGCCGCCGAATACAACCACTACACCCGCGCTTTCGTGCAGCCGTACGACACCATGATGATTGGCTGGGTCCTGGAGCAGGTTCCGCGGCTTCCGCCCACGTTCACTCTGGCCGATATCGGCACCGGCACCGCGCAGCTCCTGCTGCAGCTCGCCCCGCTGCCGGAACTCGCCGGCTGCAACTTCATCGGCACCGACTTGTTCCCCGACATGATCGCCGAAGCGGAGGCCGAAGTGCGGGCCGCCGGGCTCGAACAGCGCATTCGGCTGCTCACGGACGACATCCACGCCAGTACGCTGCCCGATCAATCGGCGGACCTCATCATCAGCCGCTCCACGCTGCATCACTGGTCCGACCCTGCCCAGGGTCTGCGCGAAATCTACCGCATTCTTCGCACGGGAGGCCGCGCCCTGATCGTGGACGTCCGCCGCGACGCCCCCGCCGAGGTCATCGCTGAATTCAACCGCCAGCGCGCGGAGGCAGGCATCACGCCTTCTGTCACCGATGAGAAATTTACCGTGCCGGAGGTCGAGCAGTTTGTCCGCACAGCCGGCCTGGAGGGCGTGGCCACTGTCAACGCCGGCCAGAACGGACCCGCACGCCTCGGGCTCGCCGTTTCCATGCGCAAACGCGCCGTACAGCCTTAGGCCGGGCGCCTACTTCGATTGCTCCCGTTGCGCCCGGGCTTCCGCCACAATGTCACTCAACTCTTCACCCACCTGCTGCGATACACGGCTCGCCTCCACGGAAGCTGCGGACAGCAGGTCCTGCCCCTTCGCCAGAACGGTCGCCAGCAAACGCCGTGTGCCTTTGGGGTCGAGCACGCAGATCGCGCCGGCGCCCAGACCAAGCAGAAAACTCAACATGAATCGCACCAACCTGTGTGGATTTGAGTACGTCCCGATTCTAGAGCATTTTCGCGGAAGGTTTGTCGAGAAATGACTGTCCCTGGTTCTTCATGTACTCCGCAATTTTGCTGTCGATCAGCGATTGCGGTACGAACCACGGCTTTTTCAAAAGCTCCATCTCCAGCTTCCGCGCGTCCGCATCGTAGCGATACCTCACCACGAATCCCTGCTTCTCAACGGTTCCTTCATTCCCTGTCAGGGCGATCCCTGTTTTCGCTTTCAGCATCGCGGACATCTCCGCAAACTTCCCCTCATCGATGCCCTGAAGCTCGTGTTTCACAATCGGCCCCCATTCCACGTTCCTTCAATCTATGTAGATGCCGCAAAGACGGCAAGGTGCTACAGCGACCTCACCCGTCCTTAAGAGCGACCAGCACCTCGCGTGCCCGCACCAGAAACTCTTCGCGCCCCTCACCTTCGCGCAGCCCGATTGGCGCGCCGAACGTCACCGTGCTGCTCGTCGGTACCGGTATAAAACCGCCCTTGGGCAGCACTCGATTCAGGTTTTCGAGATACACCGGAACCAGCTTCAGCCTCGGCCTCGCAACGCAAAGGTTGTACAGTCCGCTCTTGAACCGCGCCACTTCGCGGCCGTCTCCTCGCGTGCCTTCCGGGAAAAGTATCAGCGATTCGCCACCAGCAAGTACATCGATCAACGGCCGAATGGCCTGCGACCGTTGCGCCTCCGCATCGCTCCCAATCGCAGCAGGCTTCGACGCACGGTCCACCAGCACGGCATGAAACACATCGCAAGCCAGCAGCCGCTTCAGCCCACTCGCCCAATAATCCGCCGCCGCCACAGGCCGCGTCTTCTCCCGAACATCGCTTGGCAGCAGCGACCATAGCACGACAAAATCCATGTGGCTGGAGTGGTTCGCAAAGTAGATGCACTGTTCCGTCGTCGGCATCTCGCCGAGCCACCGCACCTTCGCCCGAGTTACCAGCCGCGCGAATCCCGCGACTACACTTGCCACCACTCGTCCAGCTACAGTCATCCACACCGCCGCGATGCAACGAGCATCGCCATACCCAACGTATCCCGAAATGACAGCATTAGGTGCGCCTTGAGTGCGCTTTCTCAACGATTCATGGAGCGTTTACTTTGCCACCGGCACGCCGATCACATCCGGCCCCAGTTCCACCTGCGTCCGCACCAGACTGTCAGCCACGACGCGCCCAAACACCGCTTTGCCCTTATCGTCGAGATGCGTTCGGTCGACCGCGCTTTTACCCTGCTCGGCGCGGGCGTCCGCGTGTCCGACAGCGTTGAACGTATCCGCGTCCTCCTGCGTGCCTTTCGCCAGCACCGCGGTCGAAAGCGACAGCAGATCGATGAACGTTACTTCTTCCTCCGCCGCGACTCTCCGCGCTGCATTGGCATATAGCTTCAAGTCATCGTTCGAAGGCTTGCCGTTCTTGAACGTTCTGCGCGCCAGCGGCGACACGACAACCGGCACCGCGTCAATCGCCTTCACCTCGCGAATGTAGTTGCGGATTTGCTCCGCATACGTCGTCTCGGGATCGGTGTGCCGGGCCACATCGGGCTTCTGATCGTTGTGCCCAAACTGCATCAGGTAGTAATCGCCCTTTTCCGCAAGCGCTTTCTTCCACGCGCCTTCGTCGCGAAAACTCTTCGAGCTTCGGCCATTGAGCGCAAGATCGACGCACGTCACATTCTTCGTCAGCACGGCGCAGAAACCAGGCCCCCAGCCACCTTCCGTCGCCACCGTCGAGTCACCGACAAGTACGATCTTCACCGGGCCACCCTCGATGATCCGCATGGCTTTCGTACCCTGCACCGGCAGTTCGGCAGCCTGCGGGCGGACATATGTGTGCAATTCAGGAACCACCTTGCCGAGGTCCTCGGCAACCATCCGTCCGAACAGATAGCTTCCCGCCCAATTCAAATGAGTCTTGTCGAAGATCGTCCTGCCGTTGTTGTCCTTCTTTGTGATGGATAGCTTATTGCCCGCAGCTTCACCCGCTTTGTCGAGATACGCGATGCTCTCGTTCTGCAGTTCGATCAACGGCACCTTCATCTCGCGCGCCACACCGCGCATCGCCTCGCTGTACGCGCCAAGGTCCGAATGGATCTTGCCGTCGCTCTCGAAGTACCTTCGAGTGAGCGGCGTCACCAGCACCGGCTTGATGCCGGCCGCGCGCGCTTCAGTCACAAAACGCTTCAGATTGTCGACATACTGCGGCAGCTCGACCTGACGGTCGGCGTGGTCTTTCGTGACCAGATCGTTGTGCCCAAACTGGATCACCATGTAATCCGGCTTCGTCGTCAGAGCATGGTCCCACAAACCCTGCTCGCGAAACGTCCGTGTACTCGCGCCACCCTTGGCCATGTTCACGCAGTCGACCGCAGCCGTCAGATTGGCGCAAAACCCACGCCCGTAGCCCGCATTATTGGTCTGCGTCGAATCCCCAATGAGATCGATCCGCACCTTGGTCCCCGGAGCGCGCTGCGCCGCCGTCGCCGGATCAAACGCCCGCGCCGGATCACCCTGCGCCACCGCAAGTGCGCATCCAATCAACGACACCGCCGCCAGCGTGAAACCCATTCGCATCGTTGCTCGTCTCCCGAACAGAGTTTAAGCCCCGGCTGCCGTATTATTTTTCCCGTGAGGAAATTTCCCATGAAACTTCGTTGCACCGTCTTTGCTTTGTCACTCACAGTGTTCGTGACAACCGCCTTCGCCCAGGCCAACAACTTCCAGCTCGTCAAGGGTGGGCGTACGGTCGGCAAGGCAAGTTACACCATCGACAAGGTCAAGGACGGCAGCTACAAGGTGAAGGCCAGGTTCGAGTACCGAACTGGATTGACTGCAGTTGACGTTACCGCAGACCCCTCCAGGCCCGAAGCAACGCCGGCAACCATCACCGACGCGCAGATGAGTTCCGAGTACAAGGTGGACGCCAACGGCAATTACACCTCCGGCTTCACCCAGGACAGCGCCGACCAGATGATCACCTCGCTTTCGCCCAGCAAGACGCGCGATGTGGTCGTGGTTGCACAGTCGCAGGGTGGCACCAGCCTCGGCAGCCGCTCGATGCCCATGCCGAAGCCCGACTTCATGGTCGCTCCCGACTACGATCCCAGCGCGATGCAGGTGGTGCTGACGGCCGCGCTGGCGCATCCGCACTCCGACCACCTTTACCTGCTCGTGGTCCCGGGAATCGGGAAACAAGGCACGCAGGCCATGTATATCAACATCGCCGATCCGACGGACACAACCGGCACACTGAACGGCAAACCCGTCGCCCTGAAGCAATATCCGGTCGGCTGGAACAAGACCAGAGGCGCGTTTTACACCGACGCCGATGGAACTCTGATGCAGGTCGACGACGGTCCGCTCAACGCGAGCTACATCCGCAACGGGTTCAAACTCGACGCCAAGCCTGCGGAGTAAACATTGACACCGCGCGCAGCAACCTTTAGGCTCTAAAACTGATGAAGCAGATCCACACCGCCGCGAACTGTTGCATGTGTTGTTGCATGCCATGTTGTTGCGCCGGTGTCTGTCAGCTCTAGCCGAAGTCCTAAACTTCGTCTCTGGCTCCTAAAGCACCCACGCAACGGCTAACACAGCGCAAGCGTGGGTTTTCTGCTTTCAGGACCCACAATCCTCTCCCTCACATTTGAACCACACACTGCAGGAGCTTCCCATGTCCCCTCGTATCAATCCCTCCGAGCTTGCGACCTCCAAACTCGCCGTCGAACACCGCCTCAGCTTCAACGCCGATGCCGTCGCTATCGGCCTCGCGCTCGCGCTCGCGGCGCTCATCCGCTTCAACGTGATTCACCACATCGGCTGGTAATACACTCGTCTCGTGCCCACGCAGACCATTCCGCCTCGCAGCAACCCGTTTGAGGCGAAGTCCTTGCAGCCGCAACACCTGCTGACACTCGTCCCCGGCATCCTGCTGCTCTTCGGCATCGGGCTTCTGGGCAAGATCATCGAGCAGTCCCTTCACTATCTCCGCACCGTCCACCACATTCCAACGCCGCAAATTGAGTACGTTCTCTGGGCGATCCTGCTGGGACTGCTGATCTCGAACACCGTCGGCGTCCCCCGCGTCTTCCGTCCCGGCGTCGCCAGCTATGAGCTGTGGCTCAAGCTTGGCATCGTGCTGGTCGGCGCGCGCTTCCTGATGCAGGACGTCCTGCACCTCGGGGGCATGTCTCTGGTGCTGGTCGCGATCGAACTCGTACTCTCCCTCAGCGTGATGATGTTGCTCGGCCGCATCTTCCATCTACCGCCCAAGCTCACCTCTCTGCTCGCCATCGGGTCGAGCATCTGCGGCGTTACCGCCATTATGGCCGCGCAGGGCGCCATCGAACCCGATGAAGAGGACACCGCGACCGCCATCGCCGCCATCCTTACCCTCGGCGCGCTCGCACTCTTCACGTTCCCCGCAATTGGCCACGCATTGCACATGGGCCAACAACCCTACGGCATCTGGACCGGTCTCGCCGTCGACAACACCGCCGAAGCCACCGTCACCGGCGCCATCTACGGCGACGAAGCCGGCCGCTTCGCCATCCTCGCGAAGACCGCGCGTTCCGCCTTCATCGGCTTTGTCGTTCTCGGCTACGCGGTCTACTGGGCGTCACAGGGGCAGGCGTCCCGCGTCGAGCGCAAGGGCCTCTTCCTGTGGCAGAAGTTTCCCAAGTTCATCCTCGGGTTCCTGGCGATCTCGGTGCTCGCGACCTGCGGCTTCTTTTCTGCCGCGCAGATCACCTCACTCGCGAACCTCTCCAAGTGGGCGTTCCTGCCCGCATTCGCGGGCGTCGGCCTGCGCACGCAGCTCCGCGACCTGGTCAACCAGGGCTGGAGACCGATCATCGTCGGCGTGCTCGGCGAAGTGTTCATCGCCCTCGTCACACTGGGCATGGTCTACGCTGCCTATCATCACAACGGCACTTGGTAACTATCGCCTTCCAACCTGCGCGAAGTCGATGAACGCTCGCGCGGGATCGGTGTGCAGTAGCTTCACTGTCACCTTGTCGCCGACATCCAGCCCATCGCCTCCCTGCATCACGCGGCCTTCCGCAGGCGGCGAGAAAGTCCGCACGTAAACTCCCTTGTCGGATGCGCCTGTGACCACTCCGCTGAAGCTCTGACCGATGCGGCTTGCAAGCGCGACCGCCGCAACCCGCTTCTGCATATCGCGCTCGATCTTGCGCAGAGCTTTGTCCGCTTCATTGCAGTGCTGCGCGATGGCCATGAGCTCCGCATCGGTGTAAGGCGGCGGAGCATTGTCGATCATCGCGTGCAGGATGCGCTGCGTCACGAGGTCCGGAAAGCGGCGGTTCGGCGCGGTCGAGTGCGTGTAGTCACGCGCCGCCAGGCCGAAGTGTCCGGTCGGATCGTCATCCGGACGCATGAGCATGTACTCGCCGGGACCCATCAGCTTGATGACGGCAACCGCAAGGTCGGGATAGTGAATGGAATCGGCTTTACGCTGCGCTTCCAGGAAGTTGTTGAGCGCGACTGAATCGGGAGCAGGAGGAAGTTCTCCTCCATGCTCCGCGGCAAGCGCGACAATGCGGTCCCAGCGAACAGGAATGCGTACGACGCGCTGTAAACCGCTTCTGCCGCCATGGCGTAAGGCCCGCGCCATCACGCCGTTGGCCGCAACCATCAGATCTTCGATGAGGTCCATCGCACGGTTGTGCGTCGCTTCCTGCACATCGACAACGCGGCCATCGGCGACGACGGGATCGGCTTCAGCGCGATGAAACTCCAGCGCGCCGTTCTCGATACGCGTTTTGTGCAGCGCCTGCGCGGCTTCGTCCTGCAGTTTGAGCTGCACCGCCAGCCAGCCATCGGGAAGCGATGGTGACTGCATCGCTTGCGAAGTCGCCTGCGCTGCGCGTGCGCTGTCGGAACGCAGGTCGAAGGCACTGCCAATCTCCGCGCCCGCAGCCGCATTCTCCAGCCACGGCCCAACGCGTGAGTAGGCAAGCTGCGCACGGTTGCGCACCAGCGCGCGCGACACCTTCTCGTCCAGCATCTCGCCATCGGGGCCGACGGTGAAGCTCATCATCACTGCCGCACGATCGGCATCTTCGTTGAGCGACGTGAGGTCGGTCGAGAGGTCGAACGGCAGCATTGGAAAATTCTTGACCGCCGTGTAAATCGTCTGCGTCTGGTCCTGGGCATGTTTGTCGATCGGACTGCCCTTGGTAACCGCCGCGGCAACGTCGCCAATGGCTACGCGAAGATGGACGCCATGCGGCACGCGGTCTGCAACTTCAATCTGGTCGAGGTCGCGCGATGTGTCGTTGTCGATCGACGACCAGCCGAGCGCACGCAGGTCTTCCATTCCCGCCTCGGGCTGCTGCCCGGTCAGTTTTTCGCGAATCTCCGCAACCTGCTCGGCAACACCAGCCCCGAACTCCGGCTTGAACAACGCGGCGTGCATTTCATCCAGCGCGGCGCCAGCGAGATCGAAGTGTCCGCCGCTCCAATGGTTCTGTGTGAGGTGAGTCCCGCCGTTGTTGTGGCTCGCGTTGTTGTGGTCCCGATGTTTCCCATTCCCATGTTGCTCGTGCTGTGACATGCCACGAAGCCTATCATTCCAACCCCGCCACTCGCCATCGCCGGAACCTATAGTCTGATCTACATTGGATCAGGAGGGCCGAAGTGCGTCGACGAATTGCATTTGCGGTAGTTGGGCTGGTTTTGATTGCAGGCGTGATAGTGCGATGCCGTCTCGCAAGTGCGCACGTGCATCCCGGATTCTCCACCGATCACCTAGTGATGGTTCCGCCCACTCCCCCGCAAGATGCTGCCTCACCCCCCGCTGTCCTCCTCGAACTCTTCACCTCAGAGGGCTGCTCGAGTTGCCCTCCAGCCGATGCGCTGCTTGCGCGACTGAACGGCACAAAAACAAATGCGGGAGACCTGATCGTCGGCATCAGCGAGCATGTGACGTACTGGAACCAGCTCGGCTGGCGCGATCCGTTCTCTACGGACACTGCGACAGAACGGCAAAACGCGTACGGCGCGGTGCTGCATCTGGATGAGGTGTATACACCCCAGATTGTGGTCAATGGAGAGACCCAGGTGCTGGGCAGCGATGCTCGCGCAGTGGGACGTTCGCTGGAAAACCTGCGCCGGTCCGCGACCACGCTGCGCATCGCCTCGGCTAAGACTGACGGACGAAGCCTCAATGTCAGCTTTACCTTGGCGGGAGCGCTACCCACGAAAGCCGTGGATATTTACGCCGTAATCGCAGAGGACGCGGCTTCTTCAAAGGTGACACGCGGAGAAAATGCCGGCCACATGATCTCTCATGTCGCGGTGGCATCGTCGCTGGTAAAAGTCGCGACGACCGGGCTCACGCCGGGACGAAGTGTGCGCCTGACGCTTCCAACCGTTCCTCCCGGCGCGAGTTCGAAGCGCCATTTGATCCTCTTCGCGCAGATGCCGGGACTTGGGCCCGTGGTGGCTACAGATTCCGCGGCCCTGTAAAAGTTAGGCTCCCGAATATCGCACAGGCGTGCAACAGCCAGCCTAAAAGACTAGCATAGAAGAGTAATGGCAACCTCGACCGAAACCCTCCCCAACGCCACCGTGACTACCGAAAACACCTCCCGCGAAGCTACCTTCAACATCTTCCGTCGCTGGGGCTATCTCCAGGCATCGCTCGACCCACTCGGCCAGTACCTTGCGCCCGAGCCTTTCCCGACGCCAGCCCCCGACGGCCCGGATGCCGACGAGGCTCGCCGCTACTACTGCGGCACCATCGGTGCGGAGTTCATGCATATCCCGAGCACCGAGAAGCGGGCCTGGATTCAGGAGCGGCTGGAGCGGGAATACAAGGCCCCCGACACGGCGCGCGTTCTTACCGGGCTGATCCGCGCGGATGTTTTTGAGCAGGTGATTCAGCAGCGGTATCTCGGCACGAAACGATTTTCGCTGGAAGGCCTGACCGCGCTGATCCCCTATCTCGACCAGACGTTCATCACGGCGGCCGAGGTGGGTGTGACACGGTCGATCATCGCGATGGCGCACCGCGGGCGGCTGAACGTCATCACCAACACCATCGGGCGCGACGCTTCCGAGACGTTTACAAAATTCGAGGATGTCGATCCCCGCAGCGTCATGGGTGGCGGCGACGTGAAGTATCACTCCGGGGCTACCGGCGATTTCACCGCGCCGAACGGCAACGTTGTGCATCTTCATCTCGCATCGAACCCGAGCCATCTGGAAGCCGTCGATCCGGTCGTCATGGGACGTGCGCGCGCCTGGCAGAAGCGCATTGGCAAGGCCGGCAAGCAGCAGGTGCTGCCGGTGATCCTGCATGGCGATGCGGCGTTTGCAGGCCAGGGCGTTTGCGCCGAGACGCTGAACATGGCCTCGCTGCATGGCTACAACGTCGGCGGGACAATCCAGATCATCACGAACAACCTGCTCGGATTCACGGCGGTGCCGGAGGAGTCGAATTCATCGCGCTTTGCGAGCGATCTGGCGAAGCGGCTGCCCATTCCCATCTTCCATGTGAATGCCGAAGATCCCGAGGCAGTCGTGCGCATTGCCGCGCTGGCCGTGGAGTATCGCCATACCTTCAAGTCCGATGTCGTCGTCGACCTCATCGGCTATCGCCGCCACGGACACTCCGAAGTGGACGACCCGACGGTGACCTCACCGCGTCGCTACGCGATCATCAAGAACCATCCAACGCTGTCGGAGATTTACGCGAAGAAGCTGGGTGTCGATGCGAGTGCGGAGATCGCGGCGTTTCAGAAGGAACTCTTCGAAGACCAGAAGGAAGCCACGCAGGCCAAGCGCAAGCCGTCGATGCGCGAGTTGCCCGAATACTGGGACGACTATAACGGTGGCGCTCTGCACGTCGACGACCACCCACGCACCGGCATCGATGCAGCCGAGATTGCCGAACTGACGAAAGCGATCACGCGAGCGCCCGAGGGGTTTCATATCCACCCGAAGGTGAAGAAGACGGTGCTCGACCCTCGCGTGGAGATGGGCGAAGGCCGCAAGCCCTTCGACTACGGCACGGCGGAGCTGCTGGCGTATGCGGCGCTACTGAAATCGGGGACGCCGGTGCGGCTGACGGGACAGGACTCGCAACGAGGCACGTTCAACCAGCGGCATTCCGTGCTGATCGATATTGAAACGGAGCAGCGGTTTTCGCCTCTGTCGGCCATCGCTCCCGACCAGGCCCCCTGGGAGGTTTACAACTCACTGCTCTCCGAGGCCGGATGTCTCGGGTTTGAGTATGGCTACTCGCGCGATTTCCCCGAGGCGCTGGTGTTGTGGGAAGCGCAGTTCGGCGACTTCGCGAACGGCGCGCAGATCATCATCGACCAGTTTATTTCCGCCGGTGAAGCCAAGTGGAACCTGCTGTCCGGGCTCGTCATGCTGCTGCCGCACGGATACGAAGGCCAGGGGCCGGAGCATTCCAGCGCGCGCGTGGAGCGCTATTTGCAGCTCGCCGCGCAGGACAATATTCAGATTGCGCAACCGTCGACCGCCGCGCAATACTTCCATCTGCTGCGCAGGCAGGTGATGCGGAAATGGCGTAAGCCGCTGGTTGTATTTACGCCGAAGTCGATGCTGCGGCACCCGGATGCGATGTCCCCACTAGCGGAGTTCTCGCGCGATGCCTTCCAGAATGTTCTGCCCGATAACGAGGTGCAGAATCCGCGCAGACTGCTCGTTTGCACAGGGAAAATCGGACACAACCTGCGCGTCGAACGCGCGAAGCGCAACGACATGAGCGTCGGCATTATCTTTGTCGAGCAGCTTTACCCGTGGCCGGAGGAAGAACTGCAGGCCGCACTCGATCAGCATCCTGACGCGAATGAAATCGTCTGGGTGCAGGAAGAACCGGCGAACATGGGCGCGCTGTCGTACGTGCTACCACGCATGAAGCAGATGGTCGGCAACCGCGCGCTGCTGAGCGTGAAGCGCACCGCAAGCGCCAGCCCGGCGACCGGTTCAGCAAAAGCGCATGAGATGGAAGAAAAGACGCTGATCGACCTCGCGCTCGGGCATGAAGACAGAGTGTAGAGCGTAGAGTGTGAAGTGTAGAGAGAACAAAGGCGACGCATCGAGCGTGACCTCCTTCTGTCTTCTCTCTACACTCTACCCTCTACCCTCTACACTCTGTAGTTCCGGCGCAATCTCCCGCACAAACACCTGGTGTGTAATCTTCGGCGGGTCGTCCGCGGCATGCAGGGCCCAGACACGCTCGCGGATGGCCTGGTCGGCGGCTGTCATGCGCTCGCGGGAGCGCAGGTAGTCGAGCCAGCTTTCCATGATGAAGGTTTCGTTGAGATGTTCGGGGTTGGCGGCGTCGCGATAGATGCCCCAGCGGATGGCGCCTCCGCGCAGCCGAACGCCTTCCAGCTCGTGCACGGCGTGGGTGAAAGCGGCGTAGTTTTCCGCGGGGATCAAATAGTCCACCGAGATGCGTACCGGGCCGTCTTCGGGGTCGGGCGGCATGGCGAACTCGGGGATGGGGCGCTTCCAGTGGTAGGGGCTGTGGTCGGGGCCGTCCCCTTGCAGGATGTGCGTGCGCAGGACGATGGGCAGCGTGGCCAGCATCCCGGCGGCGGCGCAGATGAGGGAGATTTTCGTGGAGCTGTGCTCGGCGATTTCACCCCAAACGACGCTGCCCAGAGCGAGGCCACCCTGGAAGGTCATCAGGTAAGCGCCGAGGGCCCGAGCCTGCACCCAGGCAGGGACAGAGAGCTGCACGGCGACGTTGATCGAGGACATCGTGGACGTCCAGCAGAAACCGCCGATCACCAGCGACAGGATGACGATCCACGGAATCTTGACGAACGCGAGAATCAGCAAAGCGACGATGTAATAGGCCGAGTTGAAGGCGAGCAGCGTATTCACCGACATGCGCTGACGGATGCGTGCGAGGGTGGACGCCCCGATGATCGCTCCGACCCCGAGACTGCCGTTGAGAATGCCGTATCCGAGCGCGCCCTGGTGGAGGTCTTCTCGGGCTACGACCGCGAGCAGCGACCACACTGCACTGACAAAAAACGTGAAGATCAACGCACGCAGTAGCGGAGCCTGCAGCGGCGGCGAGTAGCGGAGATAGCGCAGGCCGGAACGGACCGAGCCGTAGATACGCTCGGCGGGCAGCGCGCTCTTGAAGAGCGGCGTACGCTTCCATCGCCAGAGAATCCAGATGACTCCGGCGTACGAGGCCGAGTTGAGGAAGAAGACCCAGGCAGCCCCGGTGCGAGCGCGGTGGACGAAAGCCGCCACCATCAGGCCGCCCAGCGCCGGACCGACCGCGCGGGCAATGTTGTTGCTGATCGCGTTGAGGGTAACGGCAGCCGGGATCTGCTCGCGCGGCACGAGTTCGGGGATGATCGCCTGCCAGGCGGGATTGTTCATCGCCGAGCCGATGTTCAGCAGGAAGGTGAACAGCAGCAGGGTGACCGGCGAGACGACGCCGCAGAACGTCAGCACGGCGAGGACGGCCACCGCAACCAGCATCCAGGCTTGCCAGAAGATCAACAGGCGGCGGCGCTCGTAGATATCGGCTGTAGCGCCCGCGAGCAGGCCCAGGAAGAGGACGGGGAGGCTCGCCGCGGTCTGCATCAGGGCGATCAGCAGCGGCGAAGTCGTGAGGATCGCCATCAGCCAGGTGCCGGCGGTGTCCTGCATCCAGGTGCCGAGGCTGGAAACGGTAGAAGCGATCCAGCGGTCGCGGAAGAGTGGGATCCCGAGAGGCTCGAAGCCGGTAGGCGGCCGGGTTGGCGTCGTGCTGTCTGTCTGTGCCGGGAGCGTCACTGTCTCTATGATGCGGCCTTACAGAGCCAATATCCAAACACGTATAGTCAGAATCAATGGTTTTGCGCGGGCTCATGTTGCTGATCGTGTTGTGTGGAGGAACGGCACTGTGGGGAGGCACGGCACTGCGGGCGCAGGACACCTCGCCGCAGGGGACTCCAACCGAAGCCGATAGCAAGCCGCT